>Ga0255341_1000882_pt1 | contig 46321 bp, 41 predicted proteins | sample wastewater_treat_8_FD_192418 | JGI IMG/M metagenome (GOLD analysis project Ga0255341, IMG submission 192418) | Wastewater microbial communities from Lulu Island WWTP, Vancouver, Canada - plant12 | ecosystem: Engineered > WWTP > Wastewater > Unclassified | place: Canada: Vancouver, British... | reverse complement strand
AATATGAGAGCCGCCCGCAGATCGGATGGCCGGAGTATCTTTTTCTTCAGGAAAATAGCGCTGCTGCCGGCAATATGGCATTTTCGGCCTCATTTGAGATGGAGTGTGCGGCCGGTCGTGAAAGTTATAAGGAGGGCGCCTTCGTCGCGGTAGAGGGCGATTGGAGGATGATGGTGCAGGAGAATATTCTTTACGGACGCGGTTTTACTTCCGGAGAACTGTCGGGCGGTGCGGCTGTTACCATTATCGGCTCGGATGTCGCACAAAAGCTTTTTCCCGATATCACGGACCCTGTCGGTCGTATGATAACGGTGGGAGGCACTCCGCTTAGAGTGATAGGCCTCTTTGCCCCGTCCGGAAATAATCTGGTCAGCATGACGGATGTGGATTGTGTAAGAATGATCCCGATGCGACTTGCTCTTCGGATTGTGGACATCTCCTCTCCGACTCTCAAAACTCGTATCATAGCCTCATCACACCAGGCCGTAGAGGGGCCTACGGAGGGGATTTCCAAAGAGGAACTGAAGGCGGAACTGCGGATGCTGATGCGCCAATACCGTAGGTTGCGCCCTGCTCAGGAAGATGATTTTGCCCTAAACGAACTCTCTTTTGTTGCAGAACAATTTCACTCCCTGTTTGGAATGGTAAACAGGGTCGGCTGGCTGGTGGCTCTTTTTTCCTTGCTTGTCGGCGGATTTGGGATATCAAATATAATGTATGTTTCCGTCGAGGAGCGCACCCGTATCATAGGTATTAAAAAGGCTTTGGGAGCTAGAAAGAGGGTCATTACGATGCAGTTTCTGGCTGAAGCGGCCACATTGTCCACACTCGGCGGAGTGGCCGGCATAGTGCTGGTCTGGATTGTCACGCTTTTAATTCCGGATACCCTTTTTCAGATATATCTCTCGCCGGTCAATGTTCTTAAAGGGATAGCAATAGCACTTGTAATAGGGATCATCTCCGGTGTCGCTCCCGCCCGGCATGCCGCTTCCCTACATCCCGTAGATGCCATTAACAGTTGATCTCTCAATCGAGCTTAAGAACGGCCATAAAGGCACTCTGGGGTACCTCAACCGAGCCGATCTGACGCATGCGCTTTTTACCCGCCTTCTGCTTTTCCAGAAGTTTGCGTTTTCGGGAGATGTCGCCTCCATAACATTTGGCGGTCACGTCCTTGCGCAACTGACGAACCGTCTCCCTGGCGATGATCTTGGAGCCTATGGCCGCCTGAATGGCAATATCAAACTGTTGACGCGGGATCAGCTCCCTCAGTCTTTCGCAGATTTTCCTGCCGAAATCATATGCATGGTCCTGATGAATCAGAGTGGAGAGCGCATCCGCCGGTTCTCCGTTGAGGAGAATGTCGAGTTTTACCAGTTTGGCTTCGCGAAATCCCGTCAGATGGTAGTCAAATGAGGCGTAACCTTTCGAAATGGATTTGAGCTTATCGTAAAAGTCGAAAACAATCTCCGAAAGCGGCATATCGTAGGTCAGCTCGATTCGGTCGGAAGAGATATAGTGCTGGTTTTTGAGAGTACCTCTCTTTTCGAGGCAGAGCTTCATTATCGGACCGTAATACTCCGTCTTGGAGATAATCTGCGCCTGGATATATGGCTCTTCAATATGGTGAATAAGGGTCGTGGGGGGAAGTCCCGAAGGATTGTGCACCTCTATACATTCCCCTTGGGTCGTGTATACCTTGTAAGAAACGTTGGGAACGGTGGTAATCACATCCATATCAAACTCGCGGAATAGCCTCTCCTGCACTATCTCCATGTGAAGCATTCCGAGAAATCCGCAACGGAATCCAAATCCGAGCGCCAGCGAACTTTCCGGCTCGAATACCAGCGAAGCATCATTGAGCTGAAATTTTTCCAACGAAGCGCGGAGATCTTCATATTCGTCCGCACTTACGGGAAACATACCGGCATAGAGCATGGGCTTGACATCTTCAAATCCGGCAATGGCCCTCTTGCAAGGATTATGAACATGTGTAATGGTATCTCCCACTTTCACTTCGGCAGCTGTCTTTATTCCCGATATAATATATCCCACCGAGCCGCATTCGATCTCATTTCTGGGGAGATATTTCATCTTTAGAACTCCCACTTCATCTGCGACATACTCCTTGCCCGTATTGACGAATTTGACTTTGTCGCCTTTACGGATAATGCCGTTTGCCACCTTGAAATAGGCTATGATGCCTCTGAAGGAGTTGAATACAGAGTCGAAAATCAGAGCTTGTAGCGGTGCTTCAGGATCGCCTTCGGGGGCCGGAATTTTCTCCACGATAGCCTCCAAAATAGCCTCAATACCCAATCCCATACGCGCCGAAGCCAGCAACACCTCCTCATCCTTACAGCCGAGAAGGTCAGTCACCTGTTCTCTGACCATATCCACCATTGCAGCCTCAACGTCTATTTTGTTGAGGATGGGAATTATCTCAAGGTCGTGTTCGATGGCGAGATAGAGATTGGAGATGGTCTGTGCCTGAATACCCTGTGTGGCATCCACCACCAGGAGGGCTCCCTCACAGGATGCGATGGCGCGTGATACCTCGTATGAAAAATCTACGTGACCCGGAGTGTCAATCAGATTGAGAGTATAATTCTCCCCTTTATGCACATAGTCCATCTGGATGGCGTGGCTCTTTATGGTGATACCCTTTTCTTTCTCCAAATCCATGGAATCCAGCACCTGTGTCGCCATATCACGGCGATCTATGGTATTGGTAAATTCGAGCAGTCTGTCAGCCAGAGTACTCTTCCCGTGATCTATGTGAGCAATGATGCAAAAATTCCTAATATGTTTCATACTTGTCTTCTTCCAAACCGCAAAGATAATGATTATCTTTGTTTTTTAATTTCATTTCGTACTATGAACGACATTCATACTTATCAAAAAATCGCATCTCAGGTCAGAAGGGACATCCTAAGGATGGTTACGGGAGCAGGTTCCGGCCACCCGGGAGGTTCGATGAGCAGTGCCGACATTTTGACGGCACTCTACTTCAAGGAGATGAATGTGACTCCCGAGGGTTGGACCAGGGCCGGTAACGGTCATGATCTCTTCTTTCTCTCCATAGGCCACATATCTCCTCTCTTTTACAGCGTGCTGGCTCGCAGAGGGTTTTTCCCTGTTTCAGAACTGGGCACCTTCAGGGCATACGGCAGCAGGCTTCAGGGCCATCCCTCAATTGATGCCGCTCTTCCGGGAGTGCATCAGGCTTCAGGTTCTTTGGGTCAAGGGCTGTCGGTAGCCATTGGAGCGGCCCTCGCAAAGCGCCTGGCGGGCGACAATGGCAGAGTATTTGTTCTTATTGGCGACGGAGAGTCTCAAGAGGGTCAGATCTGGGAGGCAGCGGCGGCGGCAGTACACCACAAGGTGGACAATCTGATTGCCATGACCGACTGGAATAAGCAGCAGATAGACGGCAGCACCGAAGAGGTGCAGAGCCTCGGCGACTTGACTCTGAAGTGGAATGCTTTCGGGTGGGAGTGCATAGTGGCTGACGGTCACGACTTCAACTCCATTTTTGAGGCATTCGACAGGGCCAACTCTCTTTTGGGCGCCGGTCGTCCGGTAATGATTCTTTTCGAGACCGAAATGGGTCATGGAGTCGATTTCATGGCAGGTACTCACGAATGGCATGGCAAGAGCCCTTCTCAGGAGCAGTGTCAGCGGGGACTTGCCCAGCTTGAAGAGACTTTGGGTGATTATTAAAAATGAGAGTATGAAAAAATATATCAATACAGGAAATAAAGATACCCGTTCAGGTTTTGGGGCGGGTCTGTCACATCTCGGCACCATCAATCCGAAAGTGGTTGCGCTCTGCGCAGACCTTACCGGTTCGCTCAAGATGGATGCCTTCGCAAAAGCACATCCGGAAAGATTTTTCCAGTGCGGCATTGCCGAGGCAAATATGATTGGAATGGCGGCAGGACTTGCAATAGGCGGAGCCATCCCCTTTGCAGGCACATTTGCCAATTTTGCCACCGGCAGGGTATATGACCAGATCCGTCAGTCGGTTTGTTACTCGGAAACCAACGTAAAGATAGCTGCCTCTCACGCCGGCATCACTCTCGGAGAAGATGGAGCTACTCATCAGATATTGGAAGATATGGGGCTTATGCGGATGCTTCCCAATATGGTGGTGATAAATCCTTGCGATTACAACCAGACCAAGGCGGCCACCATAGCCGCAGCAGCCTGGCAAGGCCCCGTTTATCTTAGATTCGGACGTCCGGGAGTACCCAACTTCACTCCTGAAGATCAGGTTTTCGAAATAGGGAAAGCTCTGCATCTCAACGAGGGATCGGACGTTACCGTAATTGCCACCGGACACCTCGTCTGGGAGGCTATCCAGGCGGCTGAAATTCTCGAAAAAGAGGGTATAAGCGTAGACCTCCTAAATATTCACACCATCAAACCTCTGGACCGCGAAGCAATAATCTCTTCAGCTGTAAAGAGCGGTAGAGTCGTCTGCGCGGAAGAGCATCTGATAGCAGGAGGACTCGGTGAGGCGGTAGCCGGCCTTCTCGCAAGGGAACATCCGGTGCCTATGAGGTTTGTGGCTATCGACGACCGTTTTGGTCAGAGCGGTAAGCCTGCCCAGTTGATGTCAGCCTACGGGCTCGATACTGCACATATCGTTGCTGCGGTAAAAGAGATTATAGGTGTAAAATAGCAGGAATTGTGGTAGTATAACCATTATTGATGGAAGATAGTGATATCATAGCATTGTATAAATCCGGTCAGGCCGAGCGCGCTTTTACCTTCATTGTGCGCAAGTACAGTGAGCGCCTCTACTGGCATATCAGACAGCTGGTGGCTGATCACGACGATGCAGACGATATCCTGCAGGAGACATTTATCAAAGTATGGAATGCTCTTCCCGCATTCAGGGAGGATTCCAAGCTTTACACCTGGCTTTATCGCATAGCTACAAATGAGAGCCTTACATTTCTGAAGAGGCGAAAACTCCGGGCCACCTTTACACTGCGTGATCCGGATATGGACATGGCCTCATTTATAGAGTCCGATCCGCTTTTTGATGGGGACGAACTCCAACTTTCCCTTCAGAAGGCTATAGCCACCCTTCCCCCGAAACAGAAGAGTGTATTTGTGATGCGTTATTTCCACGAGATAAAGTATGAGGACATCTCTGAAATAATGGGCATTTCCGTAGGAGCGTTAAAAGCCTCTTATCATCACGCATTCAACAAAGTACAAGAATATCTCAAAAAAGAGGGGTATTAAACCTTTTGCCTCTTTTAATGTCTAAAAGTTATATGAATGAGCAATATGACATAACTGATGATCCGCACTTAAAGAGCAATCCTTTCAAGGCTCCCGAAGGTTATTTGGAATCTCTCGAGGAGAGGATTCTTTCTTTGGCCGGCATTGTTCAGGGCGAGGCGGCAGAGGAAGTTGTAACTCCTTCAGGCGTCTGGAGACGGTTCGGCATTCTTAAACCGGCCCTCTTATTGGCCTGTACATTCGGAGTTATATTCGGCATGGGGTACGGTGTATTGAGATTGACCGGTACCCTTAATAAGCCTTCAGATACCGAAGATTCCTATTATGCGAAAATGATTGAAAAAGGGTTGATCAGGAGCAGTTTCATCTACCCGATTGAAGAGGAGCTCGGGTATGAAGATTTCGATGATGAAGAGCCTGTATTTGACGAAGAAGAAGTAGTTACCTGGTTGGCAACACAGTACTCGTCAATGGATTTGGCACAGTTGTATTACGACGAAAAATAGAGAAGATATGAGACGATTTATTTTAATTATCATGACAGTTGCACTTTGTTTTGGCGCTTATGCTCAGGACAAACCTCAGAGGCTGGGAAGAAAATCCCAGCACGAGGAGATATTCAACAAGTTGCATAATGAAAAAATTGCATTTTTCACCTCTGAGATAGACCTCACACCGGAAGAGGCTCAGCTCTTCTGGCCGGTGTATAACCAATTTCTCAAAGAGAGCCAAAAGGCACACTCAAAAAGCATAAAGGCTCTCCAGGCCCTTAAAAATAAGTCCGGAGAGAAACTTACCGAGACTGAGCTTCAGAAAAGAATTGACGAATATGTTGCGAGCATTGCCGCGCAGGATGAGATTTTTGTCAAATATGCCGCTGAATTCAAGAAAGTGCTCCCTGTAGAAAAAATAGCCAAACTCTATGTGGCGGAGGAGAAGTTTCGTATAAAAATGATCCGCGGGTTTAGAACTAAAGGTTCCGGTCAGAAAGATTCCAAGGATTCCGGGTCTGAAGAGATGGAAAAAAATTAAAAATTGAGATAAAATTCACAGGTAAGCGACTTATACTCTCGGGTAAAGTCGCTTTTTGTTTGTATTATCAGTTCTTCGGTCGTGATTGCGGCTCCGGTGGCATTGTCGCCAGGATTGTCTTTGAAAGAAAACTCCATCAAAGCTCTTTTCGGCGGTGTATCGGGTAGAGATCTCACCAGACATAGGCGGGTGAGTTCCAACCCCTTCAGATTGGCTTTTCGCTCGAAAACACGGCTCTCCTCCACAGGAAGTATCAGCGCCAGCCGTCCTTCGGGAGCAAGAACGTTTATTGCCCCGTCGAGTATCTCCTCAAATTCCAAAGTGTCGTTATGGCGTGCCGTGCTACGTCTGAGGGAAGGGGCTTTCTGTGAATCTATGAAATAGGGTGGATTGGAGACTAATAGATCGAAACGTTCCCTTCCATAGTCGGCCGCAAACTCCTGAAACGATATATTGCGGGCAGTCAGAACCCCACTCCAGGGAGAATTGGCAAAGTTCTCTTTTGCCTCCTGAGCGGAATCAGGATCGATATCTATGCCGGTAACAAGAGCATTGCCTTCGCAGCGCTGAGTTATCACCAGAGCTATGACACCTGTCCCTGTGCCGATATCCAATACTTTTAAAGGGGAATTAGGTGGCTTGGAGTCTTGTTGAAGATCTACCCAGGCCCCGAGTAGCACACCATCGGTGTTGACCTTCATCGCGGACTTCTCATTGGAGAGACTGAATCTTTTGAATCTGAAAATGCTCATCCGACTATCCGACAAACTCCCCGTCTTTCATCTCGAGAGTCCTGTCCGAGAGGGCTGCAAGCTCCTTGTCGTGAGTGACTATGACAATGGTAATGCCATATTTGTCCCTCAGGTCGAAAAAGAGGCGATGAAGTTCACCTTTGTTCTTGCTGTCGAGGTTGCCGGAGGGTTCATCTGCAAAAAGAACTGCCGGCCGGTTGACCAGAGCGCGGGCAATGGCTACACGTTGCTGTTCGCCTCCGCTGAGCTCGGAGGGTTTGTGATTTGTTCTTTCGCCCAATCCCAGCTGTTCGAGTAGTTCCATAGCCTCTGAAGAGGCCTTTTTGCGGCTCTTTCCGGCAATCAAGGCGGGAATCATAATATTTTCAAGCGCCGTAAATTCAGGAAGCAGATGATGTGCCTGAAAAACAAATCCGATCCTGGTGTTGCGGAAACGGGCCAGTTCTTTGTCCGAAAGAGCAAGAACATTAGTCCCATCAATGGTAACCCGTCCGCTGTCGGGTTTGGAAAGTGTTCCGAGAATGTGCAGAAGAGTAGATTTACCGGCGCCGCTGGCTCCGACAATGCTGACAACTTCAGCAGCATCCGCCTGAAAACAAATATCCTTCAGGACGACGAGCGTCCCGAAGGATTTTTTGATATGTTCGGCTACAATCACTAGTCTTCCTCTTGAGCCTCAGCTTCGTATTCCTTGAGGAGTTTTTCCTGTATGTCGGCAGGTACCTGCTGATACTCGAGAAGTTCCTGTGTAAAGGTCGCACGGCCTGAAGTAAGAGAGCTCAAAGTGGTGGAATACCTGTAAAGCTCTGCCAGAGGAACGCGTGCACGAAGCACCTGGAAACCCTTTTTAGAGCTCATTCCCTCAATCATGCCGCGACGGTTTTGGATGTCGCTCATAACATCGCCCATGCAGTCGCCCGGCACAAGCACCTCTACCAAATAAATGGGCTCCATAATCTTCGGACCGGCATTCTTGAAGGCCTCTCTAAAGGCGTTACGGCCGGCAATAATGAAGGCGATTTCCTTAGAATCAACCGGGTGCATTTTACCGTCATAAACGAATACACGGATGTCACGGGCATAAGAACCTGTAAGAGGACCTTCCTCCAATCTCTGCATGATACCCTTCTTGATGGCGGGCATGAAGTTGGCATCGATGGCGCCGCCTACGACACAGTTGTAGAATTCCCATTTTCCGCCCCAATCCAGCTCAAACTCCTCTTTGGCTCTAACGTTGAGCACTTGCTCTTTACCGTCAATCTTGAATTTTGCGGTAGTCTCGACTCCCTCTATGATAGGTTCGACAAGGAGAGTAACCTCACCGAATTGACCTGCACCACCTGACTGTTTTCTGTGACGATAGGTGGCATTTGCAACCTTGGTGATTGTCTCTCGATAGGGAATCTTCGGAGCGAAGAGATCAATCTCGAGTTTGTTGGTGTTGTTGAGGTGCCATTTTAGGATATTGATGTGCTGCTCGCCCTGGCCGTTGAGGATGGTTTGCTTGAGTTCTTTGGAATACTCCACTACCATTGTGGGATCCTCTGCTGCCGCGCGGTTGAGAGCTTCGCCCAACTTCTCCTCATCTTTCTCGTCCTTTGCTTTGATGGCGGTGCGGTATCTGGAGGGAGGGAATACTATGGGCTCAACAACCTCCTCATATCCGGGCTGGTTGAGGGTCTGGTTGGTCTTTACGTTTCGGAGTTTTACGGTACAACCCAGGTCACCTGCCAGAAGCTCGGAAACTTTCTCTTTTTTCTTGCCGGCTACGGCGTAAAGAGCTGAAACTCTCTCTTTATTACCTGTAACGGGATTGACCAAATCCTGAGCCTCGCCGATTTTACCGGACATAACTTTGAAGTATGATACATCACCGAGATGCTGCTCTACGGATGATTTATAAACGAAAAGCGAGGTGGGACCATCCACTTTCTCCGAAGGAGCGGGAGCAACATCCAGCATAAACTGCATGATACGTTTCACGCCGATGCATTTCTTTGCAGAGAGACAGAAAATGGGATAGAGTTCTCCCTTTACAAAGCCGATGTTGAGACCTTTATTCATATCCTCTTCCGATAGTTCACCATCTTCGAAAAACTTCTCCATCAAAGACTCATCGCTCTCTGCCGCCATCTCCATAAGGGATGCACGCATCTCTTCGGCCCTGTCCATCTGGTCTGCGGGGATCTCAAGCACCTCACGTGTGCCATTATCATCTTTGTATTTGTACATCTTCATTGTGAGGACATCGATAAAGCTATCGAAGCCCAGGCCGGGATTAACGGGATACTGAAATACAACTGCTTTAGAACCAAATGCCTGATGAATGCTGTCTATGGTGTTTTCCCAGTTGGCTTTCTCGGTTTCGAGCTGATTGACTGCCAGCACTACGGGGAAATTGCGCTCTTCTGCATAGCGTCCGTGAATCTCGGTACCAACCTCAACACCCTGCTGTGCATTTATGAGCATGATACCGGAGTCGCACACCTTCATTGCCGAAACCACGCCGCCTATGAAATCGTCAGCACCGGGTGCATCGATTATATTGAGCTTGTGGTCCATAAACTCTGCAAAGAGTGGAGTGGAATAAATAGAGCGCTGGAAGAGCTGCTCGACTTCGGTGTTGTCAGAAACAGTGTTCTTGGCTTCAACTGTACCTCTTCGGTCAATTACTTTGCCCTCGAAAAGCATAGCTTCGGCAAAAGTAGTTTTACCTGACCTTGTACCTCCCAATAGAACGATATTTCTGATCTTGTCTGTGGAGTAAGTTTTCATTGTATAGATCGATTTTGAATATATTTATTTGTTAATTGCAAGAGTGTTTTTCCGTCGAAAATAGCCCACAAATTTATGTTTTTTGCATTAAATATGCAAATTCAATTGGTTATCAGTCAGATTGAATGAACGGCGATGATATGGAGTGAGGCCGTAAAGGGCAATAGCCTCCCTATGTTTCGCTGTCGGATAGGCCATGTTTTCTTCCCATCCGTATTGGGGATATTCGGTCGCAAGGTGCCGCATATATTCATCCCTATGGGTTTTGGCCAGGATAGAAGCCGCTGCAATGCAACTTAATTTGCCATCGCCTTTGACTATGCAGTGATGGGGTATTTCCCCGTAGGGTTTGAATCTGTTGCCATCTACAAAAATCAGTGAAGGAGTCACCTTTTTTCCACCGGCATCTTTTAGGTCGTCAATTGCCCTATGCATCCCCTCTATGGAGGCGTTGAGAATATTGATGCGGTCTATCTCCTGTGCATCTATGGAGACAACACTCCAAGCCATGGCTTCTCGCTCTATTATCTCCCTCAGCTTCTCCCTTTGATGGGCGTTAAGCTGCTTAGAATCGTTTAACAGCGGGTGAGAAAAACCTTTGGGAAGGACCACCGCGGCTGCAAATACCGGTCCTGCAAGGCATCCGCGGCCCGCTTCATCACATCCGACCTCGATGAGTCTCGGATCTGTGCCTTTGAGTAATGTTTCTGCCGACAAGATAGAGGTCTGCCTGTCGGGACAGATATCCATCAATTGATAGACATTGCCTATTTTATGTTTTTTAAGCAGTTCGGGGCCGACCAGGCTCTCGCCACACACCACCGCCGGACTTTTGCCGTATTTGCGGCAGAGTAAGGCAATGCCATCAATGAGTTTTCCGCTCAAACTCTGGGAATCGAAACGACCTTCACCTGTGATAATTGTTTCCGCGGAGGCTATTTTTTCTTCCAGGGAGAGCATTTCTGAAAACAGTTGCCATCCGGGCAGAAGTTCTGCTTTGAAAAAGCCGTAAAAAGCAGCTCCAACTCCTCCTGCAGCTCCCCCTCCGAGGATAGTTGCTATATGGGTAGCGCGTGCGGCAAATTCTCCTCCAAATTGTTTCAGTAAAGATTGTGCTTTTTCCGCATATAGCTCCATACGTTGCTCCAGCAGTGGAAGTGTCATCCAATTTGCTCCCTTTTGCGGAGCATAGACCATAGTCGCTCCGTTTGGGCCCAGCAAAAGATTCTCCACATCGCAGGCTATTTGGAAGGAGATATTTTCGCACATACGCACGATTTCCTCGGGAGATATGCTTCCCTTTTCACCCCAGATACCGTAGCCCATATCGTTGGTTGCACTACCTCCGATACCGATAATTATTCTTCGTGCACCGGCTTCGGCAGCGGCACGGATCATCAGTCCGAGTCCGAAAGTGTCGGTCTTAAGCGGATCCCGTTCCTCCTCTTTGAGCAATGTCAATCCGCAACATTGTGCCATCTCTATAAAGGCGCATTGTTCGCCGTTTCTATGAAAGAGCAGTATCGGTGCTTTGAGAGGTCTCCGGAGAGGATCACAGCACTCTACATCCACCAAATGCGCTTGGGACGAAGTATCCTTTGAAAGTGCGGCGTACATTACATCCAACGACCCGTCACCACCATCCGCCATTGGGATTTTTTCCATCTTCACCTCTGAAATGTGTACCGCACGCATTTTTATGGCCTCTTCTATTGCGTCTGCCACTTCAGGAGCACTCAAGGAACCCTTGAATTTGTCCGGTACAATCAATATTTTTCTATTTGAAACCATTTCTGTACATTTGTAAGATAAACTCTAAAATTAAACCAATTTTTTGACAAAATTTTTAAATATGAAGAAAATTACAATCGTATCCCTTCTCGCGCTGGTTTTTATGATAACACCTATGCGCGCCGACGAAGGAATGTGGCTTCTCCCTTTGCTGAAAAAGATGAATATCAAAACAATGCAACAGATGGGCCTCAAACTGTCGGCAGAAGAGATTTACAGCATCAACAACTCCTCCATCAAGGACGCCATTGTACACTTCGGTGGCGGTTGTACGGCAGAAATCATCTCTTCTGAGGGTCTTTTAGTGACCAATCACCACTGTGGCTACGGTTCCATACAGCGTCTGAGCTCCGTAGAGAACGACTATCTCGCTGATGGTTATTGGGCGATGGACCGCTCACAGGAACTTCCTGCAGAGGGTCTCACCGTGACATTCCTCGAGAGCATGACTGATGTCACAAAAGATGTTGAGAAGGTACTCAAAAAGGCAAAAACCGCCAAAGACAGCACCAAGGCAATGAAACAACTCGAGGCCAATCTTACAGGAAAGGCTGTCGGCGATAACAAATATCTACGCGCCAGAGTCTATTCGATGTATGGTGGAAATGCCTACTATCTCGTTGTTTCAAAAGTTTACAGTGATATTCGTTTTGTGGGTGCTCCCCCTTCATCAATAGGTAAATTCGGAGCAGATACGGACAACTGGATGTGGCCGCGTCACACTTGTGATTTCTCCATGTTCAGGGTATATGCGGACAAAGAGAATAATCCCGCTCCCTATTCTTCCGACAATGTGCCTTACAGACCCAAGCAGCATCTGAAAATCTCCCTCAAAGGCATTCAGCCCAACGATTATACGATGATTATCGGCTATCCCGGCCGTACCAACCGTTTCATGACCCAGTCGGAGCTGATTGAAACGCGTGACATTTCCAATGCCATCAGCATTTATATCAGGGGTAAGCGCCAGGAATTGATGATGGAGGATATGCTCGCCGATCCCAAAGTAAAAATCCAGTATGCAAGCAAATACAGCGGCTCTTCAAACGGCTGGAAAAAATGGATGGGAATGAACGAAACATTTGCAAAACTCAATGTAGAGTCACGCCGCGCAAAGGAAGAGGCTGAGTTTACCGAATGGGTGGGCAAAAAGAAGTCCCGTATCAAGAAATATGGCGACGCTCTCGATAAGATCAATTATGCCGTAAAAGATAGGGCAGAGGCTCTTATCATCTATACTACGCTTGCCGAGAGCGTGGGCCGTATTGAGATAATGTCCATTGCATCCATGGTCAACAGCCTCTATACCACTCCTTTTGCAACCGATCAGGAAAAAGAGGAATACGGCAATATGCTTGACCGTCGCATCACCTCTTTCTATAAGGATTATTCCCTATCTACGGACAGGAAGATTTCAAAAGCTATGATTAAGATTGCAAAAGAGCGTCTCTCGGAGGAGCATCTCCCTTCATTCTACAAAGATATAGAGAGCAAATTTGCCGGAGATATTGATGCTTATGTAGATTATATTTTTGACAATTCCATTTTTGCGTCTGAGAAAAAGGTACTTGAGGCCATTGCAACCGGAACTCCTGTGGAAAATGATCCTGCAGTGGAGTTGGCAAAATCATTCAGTTTGGTTACTCCACCGCTTCGCGCCAAGATTGCCTCCTCTCAGAAGATATTTAACGAGGGCAAAAAGGCATATATTGCAGGTACTCTCGAGATGCGTGAAGGCGAGGCCATCTATCCCGATGCCAACTCTACAATGCGACTCACTTATGGAAGAGTGCTTCCTTATTCCCCCAAAGATGCCGTTATCTACAATTACTACACAACCCTCGAGGGCGTAATGCAGAAGGAAGATCCTAACAATTGGGAGTTTATCGTGCCCGAAAAGCTCAAGGAGCTCTATAAAGCCAAAGATTATGGCAGATATGCCATGCCTAATGGCGAAATGCCCGCCTGTTTCATTACCAATAGTGACATTACCGGGGGCAATTCCGGCAGCCCCGTACTCAATGCCAATGGCGAACTCCTAGGACTGGCCTTTGACGGTAACTGGGAGGCAATGTCGGGTGACATCATCTTTGAGCCGGAACTTCAGCGCTGTATCAATGTGGATATCCGCTATGTCCTCTTTATAATGGACAAATTTGGCGGAGCAGGCTACCTTCTCGATGAGATGGATATAGTGGAATAATAAGAATCTGTAAAAATAAAATAAAAATGGCTTTGGAAAAACAGATCCAGGAAGATCTTAAGGCTGCCATGTTTGCAAAGGATGCAACTGCCCTGGCCTCCATAAGGGGGATCAAGGCAGCCATCATGCTGGCAAAAACAGCGGCAGGTGCATCGGACGAACTTACCGATGCCGACATTATCAAAATCATTCAGAAACTGGTAAAGCAGCGCAAAGAGAGCGCAGCCATCTACACCGAGCAGTCACGTCCCGAACTTGCCGAAGCGGAGTTGGCCGAGGCTGCAATTATGGAGAAATATCTCCCCGTGCAGTTGAGCGAAGAAGAGGTTGAAGAGGCTATCAAAAAGATAATTGCCCAGGTCGGGGCACAATCGCCGGCCGACATGGGCAAAGTCATGGGAGTGGCCACCAAAGCCCTTGCAGGGCAGGCAGATGGCCGTCTTATTTCAACAATTGTAAAGCGGCTGCTTTCATAGCTTCAAAGAGAGGTCCGTCTTGGAGTGCGGCGGGATTGCCTTCGTCGCCTCCCTCACGGATACTTTGTACTAATGGAACCTGTCCCAGTAGGGGCAGGTTATATTTTTCTGCCATTGCTTTGCAGCCATCTTTTCCGAAGATGTAATATTTGTTCTGCGGCAGTTCTGCAGGAGTAAACCAGGACATATTCTCTATAATGCCGTAGATATGCTTGTTGACATTTTCATTTCTGAAAAGATTGACGCCTTTTTCCACGTCTGTAAGGGCGACAGCTTGTGGAGTGCTGACAATGATTGCTCCATCCAGCGGAATGTCATGTACCAATGAAATGTGAATATCTCCTGTTTCCGGAGGCAGGTCTACCAGCAAAAAGTCCAGCTTACCCCATTTTACCTGAAGGATCATCTGTTTGAGGGCGTTGCAAGCCATCGGGCCGCGCCAAATAAGTGCCTGTTCGGGTCGGGCGAAATAGCCTATAGACATCCATTTCACACCGAATTTTTCTATCGGAAGGATAATTTCGGTGCCATCTTCGATATACTGGCCATAATCTTCGACAAGGTTGCCTTGGGCGTCATAAATTTCGACTCCGGGTATTTGTCCTTCGGTACCGGTCATTTTTGGCACTGAAGGGCCGTAAACGTCGGCATCGGCCAGGCCCACCTTGTAGCCCATGCGGGCAAGGGCAATCGCCAGATTGACCGCGACGGTGGATTTGCCTACGCCACCTTTGCCGGAGGCTATGGCAATAATTTTATCTACATCAGTAAGTTGCTTCTCGTCCAGGTCGAGAATGGTTTTTTTCTTTTGCGGCTCCTTTTTGGGAGGATTGGGATTGTAGGGACCCTTGATATTGTAAGGATTTGTCATTTAGTGTGTAGTGTGTAGTATGTAGTGGGTAGTTGGTTAATAATTGCACAAAGTTAATAAAGAAAAGACGAACAACAAGGAGAAAAAATATGCAAAAAATATTGATTGGAAAGGTTATGCTATTGGTGATATCCAATCAAATTGTTACGTATATTTGTGCCCACAAAATAATTTATTCATGGAATTTTTACGAGTTGATATTGAAAACTCTGAACGATGGGATAAAGTTTGGGAGCTGTATGAGGCCAGTTTTCCCATAGCCGAACTGCGAAAAAAGAAAGACCATTTGCGTGCATGTCAAGACCCATATTTCTTCCCGATTTCGGTATGGGAAGGAAATCAATTGATTGGTATTCTATTTTATTGGGAGTGGCCCACATACCGCTATTTGGATTATTTAGCCGTTTTGCCCGAGTTGCGTGATCATGGTTACGGCTTTCAGATGTTGCAACACCTTCGCGATACGGAACATAAGGTTATCTTGGAAATTGATCCGCTCACTGACGAACAATCCGTACGTCGTTTGCATTTTTACGAACATGCAGGATATACCCTCACTCCTTATCGGTTTTCCCTCGCTTACCGGTTGGATGCGGAACCGCAGGAACTGCTTATCATGAGTTCTCCCGAGATGATTACCAAGGAGCAATACAACGATTTCCTTGACTTTATTGGAGAACACGTAATTTTATATTGCGAAAAGGAAGAAGCGCAATAAGAACTTCCACCCCGCACTTACTCCAAACTTATCTGACCCCCAACTACTCACTAGAGACTAAGAACTAATTTTTAGCGGTGCTTTTTAGGAAAAGTTCCGCCATCTGTGTGTCGTCAATCTTCGAAGGGGCATCGCACATCACATCCCTGCCGGTATTGTTTTTGGGGAATGCGATGAAATCCCTGATGGTTTCCTGTCCGCCGAAAAGGGCGCAGAGACGGTCAAATCCAAAAGCGATACCGCCGTGAGGGGGAGCTCCGTATTTGAATGCATCTATCATGAATCCAAACTTATAGAGATACTCCTCTTCACTCATTCCGAGTACCTCGAACATCCTTTTCTGGATATTGGAATCAAAGATACGGATGGATCCGCCGCCGAGTTCGGTACCGTTGAGAACAAAGTCGTAGGCATTGGCTGCGACCTGCTCCAGATCTTCCTTGTGATTGCTGTAAAATTTCTCCAAATCCTCAGGCTTGGGAGAGGTGAAGGGGTGGTGCATTGCATAAAAACGCTTTGTCTCTTCATCCCATTCGAGCAAAGGGAAATCGTATACCCACAAAGGAGCAAACCGGTCGGGACGGCGAAGTCCGAGACGGTTACCGAGTTCGATACGGAGAGTGCCGAGAGCCACCTGAGTTTTCTTTTGCTTCCCCGCCATGATAAATATCATATCACCTTTATTTGCACCCATATCGTCTGCGAGAGCCTGTAGTTCTTCTGCTGAGAAAAATTTGTCGATAGAGGATTTTATACCCTCTTCGCTCACTCTGATATAGATAAGTCCCTTTGCACCCACCTGGGGCCTTTTAACCCACTCGGTAAGCTCGTCAATCTGCTTGCGTGTATAAGAGGCGATACCTTCCACTACTATCCCACCAATGTAAGGTGATGAATCGAATACGACAAAGTCGTGTCCCTTGACTTTATCGGTGATCTCCCGGATCTTCATTCCAAATCGGATGTCGGGTTTGTCGGAGCCGTAGTATCTCATGGCATCTGCATAACTGATGCGGGGAAACTGCTCTTTAAACTCCACTTTAAGCACACTCTTGAAGAGATGTTTCATCAAATCCTCGAAAGTGTTGAGCACGTCCTCACGTTCCACAAATGACATCTCGCAGTCAATCTGTGTAAATTCCGGCTGGCGATCGGCACGCAAATCCTCATCCCTGAAACAGCGCACAATCTGAAAATATCTGTCATATCCCGCCACCATCAGCAGCTGTTTGTATTGCTGGGGACTCTGTGGGAGTGCGTAAAATTCGCCCGGGTGCATACGGCTCGGCACTACGAAGTCACGTGCCCCCTCAGGGGTTGATTTGATCAGAAAAGGGGTCTCTATTTCGATGAAGTTGCGGCCATCAAGGAAGTTGCGTGTCTCGTGAGCGAGCTTGTGACGAAGTGTAAGAGCACGTTTTAGGGGGTTACGTCTCAGGTCGAGATAACGATATTTGGCCCTGATCTCTTCGCCTCCGTCCGACTCGTCTTCGATGGTGAAGGGAGGGATTGTAGCCTCGTTGAGGATGTTGAGATGGGTGAGTTTAATCTCGATATCTCCTGTGGGAATACGGGGATTTTTGCTCTGACGCTCCTCTACTATGCCTGTAACCTGGATCACATATTCGCGTCCGAGGCCGGCTACTTTTTCGTTAAGTTCACTTGATGATGACTCGTCAATTACCACCTGAGTGATGCCGTAGCGATCTCTGAGGTCTATGAAGCTCATACCGCCCATTTTGCGGTTTTTTTGAACCCAACCGGCAAGAGTTACGGTTTGGCCGGCATTTTCAAGCCTCAGTTCGCCACAAGTGTGTGTTCTATACATATAATTTTATTCAAAATTGGGGTCTAAAATAATCAATCTGTTGCCTTCAGCAAGTTTTTTTGCCCATATAAAATAGCCCGTGGCACTAAGATGAATACCATCCGTGGTGTAGGCATCGGCAAGATCTCCGTTGGCATCACTCAAAAGCGATGCGATATCAAGATAGATATATCCATATCTGTCTTTTGCGGCATCAAGGAGTTTGTTGAGTTCGAATATTCTCTGGTTGTTGCCTTCGTAGAATTTTGTTTTAGGATTGAGAGGTAGAACACTCTGCACATAAATGAGAGCATTGGGCATCTCTTCCTTGAGCTTTTTGATAAGTGATTCATATTTAGCCCATATTTCGGAAACCGGAAGCTCCTGTTCGTTTAGAAGGTCATTGGTCGAGGTCATCAGGAATATTTTATTGGCATTTTCATCGGCAATCTCATCCACTCTATCTATGATACCTTCGATAACATCTCCGCTGATACCGCGGTTAAGAATGTTGAGGAAGGGGAAAAGTTCTTTCCAGGGAGCATTATTGGTGAGGCTGTTGCCTAGCATTATTATTGACGACTCTTCGCTGTTGGGTAGTGAGCGGAAGATGGAAAGACGGTGGTTGTAGTGATCAAATCTTTCGGCTTTTACTTCTTTTTCCTGCGCTTTGTTGAGGGCAGTCAGACCTATAAAGGGTTCGATGGCTTTTGCGTATGCCTCGTAACCGGCTCCATTGAGCAACATACCATTCCAACTATAAGCGGGATTGATGGCTCCGCTTTCATCGGTAAGCACAGTTGCCATATCGATAAAAGTAAAGCCGGTTTCCTCGGCAGATTCGGCAAGTGAATTATTTAGCTCTGCGGTCTGTGCCACCTGTTCGGCAGTCATCTCTCCCAGAGGGGTGACTCCGATATAATAAATGAGACTTACGGGGGAAACCTCCTTTATGAGGCCGCAAATTTCAGAAATGTGTTCGAGAATAACAGCGTTATCATCTCCGTGCATAATGTCCCTTGCGCCCGCGCTAAGGAAGATTTTTTTGGGTTGGGCTTTGGCAATACCGCCGATTCTATAGCGAAGATGTTCGGTGCCGTCATATGTAATGCCTCTGCCGATAACTTTGACCGATCCGAAAAAATCACTCCACATACCCCTATCTATGAAGTCGTCACCGACCAGCACGATGCAAGACGTGTCTATCGGTAATTCGGCGTACAATGTATGCTTTTCAAGGAAATAGGGTTGATTGGTGTACCAGAAGGGCTCCACAGCCGTCTCCTTTTTACAGGAAGTGGCGAATGTCACTGCGACTAGTGTCGCAAGGGTCAATAGAAATAATTTTTTTCTCATTTTATCATTGAATTTTGTCATTATACATTGAAAAGGAAGTGCATTATGTCGCCATCTTGCACCACATACTCTTTGCCTTCGCTGTTGAGTTTGCCGGCAGCGCGGCAGGCAACCTCTGATCCCAGTGCAACGAAGTCATCATATTTTATAACCTCTGCACGGATGAATCCTTTCTCGAAGTCGGTATGGATAACTCCGGCAGCCTTTGGTGCCTTATCTCCCTTTTTGATGGTCCAGGCCTTCAATTCGGGCCCTCCTATAGTGAAAAAGGTTTGCAGATTGAGCAGAGAATAGGCCGATTGTATCAAACGCACTACTCCGGAAGTTTCGAGGCCGATCTCCTGCAAAAACATCTCTCTTTCTTCAAAGCTTTCCAACTCTGCAATCTCGGATTCAATTTTGGCGGCAATCACCAGTATTTCGGCATCTTCGCCTTTAATGGCTTCACGTACCCTCTCCACATAGGCGTTTCCTGATGCGGCAGAGGCTTCGTCCACATTGCAGACATACATTACGGGTTTGTTGGTGAGAAGAAAGAATTCTTTCGCAATCTTAGCATCCTCTGCATTCTCAATCACTACTTCACGGGCATTGCGCCCCATTTCCAGTACTTCTTTATATCTGAACAGCAGATCTAGAACTTTTTTGGCGTGCTTGTCGCCGCCTGACTGAGCTTGTTTCTCAACCTTTACAATACGGTTGCTGACCGTCTCCAAATCCTTAATCTGGAGTTCTATATCTACAATTTCCTTGTCTCTTACCGGATTTACGCTGCCGTCCATATGGACCACATTTGGGTCGTCAAAACAACGTAGTACATGCAGAATTGCATCCGTTTGGCGTATATTGGATAGAAACTGGTTGCCGAGTCCTTCACCCCTGCTTGCTCCCTTTACAAGTCCCGCAATATCCACGATTTCCACCGTAGCGGGTACTACGCGCGGTGGTTTTGCCATATTTGCGAGAACTGTCAATCTCTCGTCCGGAACGGTGGTAAAACCAATATTGGGCTCTATCGTGCAAAAAGGGAAATTGGCCGCCTGTGCTTTTGAGGAGCTGACACAGTTGAAAAGGGTTGACTTTCCGACATTTGGCAGTCCTACTATTCCACATCTGAATCCCATGAATAAACTTATTATTAATCCAAACTACAAAAGTAGTAATTATTTGTTTATATTGGCGCTCAAACAAGGAGGTATGTGATGAGAGAGTTGTTATGGGGCGTTCTGCTCATTTTCGCAGTTCCGTTTCAGGAACCTGTCCAACAAGAAGAAATCAGAGTGATGTTTTGGAATGTAGAGAATTATTTTGACCCCTTCGACGATGAAAAAACGGATGATGATGAGTTTGTCTATGGGGGTCGGTATGGGTGGTCGTGGAAGCGTTTTTTGCGTAAGCGCAATGCCATTGCCAAGGTGATCGCCTCTTCTGCAGATGTACTCGGAGGTTGGCCGGATCTGGTGGCTTTGTGTGAGGTGGAAAACAGGATGGTGCTCCGCCAGCTTACGGAGCAGACACCTCTGGTACGTTTGGGCTATGATATTGTGCACTACGACTCGCCTGACCTGCGTGGTATAGATGTGGCGCTGCTTTATCGCAAGGAGCGGTTCAGAGTATTGAGCTCAAGAGCAGTGGGAGTATCTCTTCTCGACAGTTCCGCTACGCGCGACATTTTGTATGTATGTGGCATTCCGCTTCCAGGTGAGGAAGTTGCGGATACGCTCCATCTTTTTGTCAATCACTGGCCCTCAAAACAGAGTGATGATTCAGACCTCTCTCCGCGAAGAATGGCCGCTGCATATGCCTTACGGGAAGCAATAGATTCAGTGCGGGCCATTTTGCCGGAGGCGTCAATTCTAATAATGGGCGATTTCAACGACACTCCGGATTCCCGTATTTTGACTGAATTTTTACGGGATATGGAGTTGTGTACTCCGACAGCCGATCCGGCGGCAGAGGGGTTGGGTTCCATTAAATACAAAGGTATTTGGGAACTTATAGATCAATTTTTTCTTACTGAAAATCTTTTCAATAGGATTGTACACCGGGAAAATGGTGCTCTAATGCATCTCTTCGCTCCCGCTTTTTTGCTGGAGGAGGATAAAGAGTTTCTCGGGCAAAAGCCCAGACGCACATTTATCGGACCTCGATACAACGGAGGGGTGAGCGACCACCTTCCGATTTTGCTGCGATTGCAGCGAAAAATGCATATATTTGCACAATGAAACAGTATCTTGACCTGCTCGAACATATAATGCGGAACGGCACTGACAAGAGCGACCGCACCGGTACAGGCACCCGGAGCATCTTCGGCTATCAAATGCGCTTTGACCTCAATCAGGGTTTTCCGGCGCTGACCACCAAAAAACTTCATCTGAGATCGATTATCTACGAACTTCTGTGGTTTATTGCCGGAGATACGAATATTCGCTACCTCAACGAAAATGGAGTGACCATTTGGGATGAATGGGCAGATGACAACGGAGATTTAGGGCCTATTTACGGTCACCAGTGGCGCAGCTGGCCTGCTTCAGACGGAGGTACCATCGACCAGTTGACTGCGCTTGTCGAATCGCTTAAGACCAATCCCGACTCGCGCCGCCATATTGTTTCGGCCTGGAATGTGGCGGAGGTCAAAAAAATGGCGCTTCCGCCGTGCCACGCGCTTTTTCAGTTTTATGTGGCAGGCGGAAAACTCTCATGCCAACTCTATCAGCGCAGTGCGGACGTATTTCTTGGGGTACCATTCAATATTGCATCTTATGCGTTGCTGACCATGATGCTGGCGCAGGTATGCGGTTATCTCCCCGGAGAGTTCATCCATACCTTTGGCGATGCCCATATCTATCACAACCATTTTGAACAGGTGGCCTTGCAGCTTTCCAGAGAGCCGCGTCCGCTCCCTATGATGCTAATCAATCCCGACAAGAAAGACCTCTTCAGTTTTGAGTATGAAGACTTCACTCTCGAAGGATACGGTCCTTACCCCGGAATAAAAGCCCCAATAGCCGTATGAGCAGAGCACCCGTCATCTCCCTTATTGCTGCCGTTGCAACGGATGGAGCCATAGGCAAAGGCAACGCCATGCCCTGGCACATTTCCGAAGATTTGAAGTATTTTAAGCGGGTTACCTTCGGTAAATGCGTCATTATGGGACGCAAGACCTGGGAATCCCTCGGCTGTCGGCCCCTCCCGGGACGGGATAATATAGTCATCAGCCGTTATCTCTCCACGGATGGCGGACAGGAATCACCCTCGCGGCTGCACTTTGTTCGCTCCCTGGAGAGTGCGATTGATCTTGCTATGGCTATTGCTACAGAAGCTGGACAGTGTGAAGTGTTTGTCATCGGTGGAGGACATATATATCGGCAGGCATTGGAGAAGGCTTCGAGAGCCTATATTACTTCCGTACACACAACTATTCCTGACGCTGATGTGCTTTTTCCCACTCTCGATTTGGGGAAATGGCATATTGTCACACGAAGCGAGATTTTTACAGATGAAAAATCCGGTTTAAACTATGAATTTTTGATATATGAGTGCTAAAAAATCACAGTCGTCAGGTGTCACCGGACGTGACTCGTTCACCAGTTCATTTGGAGTGCTGGTTGCATTGGCCGGTTCCGCCGTAGGACTGGGCAATCTCTGGAGGTTTCCCTATCTTGTGGGAGAAAACGGCGGTGCCGCTTTTATCTTTATTTACATTGTTTTTGTTTTTATTCTTTGTCTTCCGATAATGTATTCGGAGTTTATCATCGGACGTAGGAGTCAGAAAAATGTTTTCGGTGCCTTCAAGGTGCTGGCTCCGGGCTCAAAATGGGGGATTGTAGGTATTTTCTCGGTACTTTCAGCTCTCTGCATCCTATCCTTTTACAGCGTTGTGGGGGGATGGTCGATAGAATATCTGGCAAAAGCGATTACATTTGATTTTACCCGTGGAAGCGAAGCTAATCTTGACACAATGTTTGGTGATTTTGTTTCCTCTCCTATAAAGCCTCTCGTTTGGCATGTAGTATTTTTGCTTCTGACAGCACTGGTGGTGATAGCCGGAATCAAGAAAGGTATTGAGAGATATACGAAAATGATGATGCCGCTGCTTTTTTTAATGATAATAGTGATTGCCGTGCGTTCGGTCACCCTTGAAGGGGCAAAAGAGGGTATTACTTATCTCTTCAAGCCTGATTTTTCCAAAGTGACTTTTGATACTTTACTCTCTGCGCTGGGGCAGGCATTTTTTTCGCTTTCCATAGGCTGTGGTACAATAATGACTTATGCTTCTTATGTCAGCAAAAGTGAAAACATAGTGAAAATGTCCGCACTTACGGCAGTAGCCGACACCACTTTTGCCATCATTGCCGGTTGTGCAATCATGCCGGCGGTATTTGCATTCGGAATAAGCCCGGGAGAGGGCCCCGGTCTCGTATTTATTACATTGCCAAAGATTTTTGCTCAAATGCCTCTGGGAGGCATATTAGCCATCGTTTTCTTTTTTATCCTTCTTATCGCAGCCCTAACTTCCTCAATTTCTTTGCTTGAGGTGGTTGTGGCCTATCTCAAGGAGGAGTTCAAGATGAAGCGTACCACAGCTGTAATCATAGGTTCCTCAATTTTCCTTGTAACCGGATGTCTCGCTTCTCTTTCCATGGGGGTGCTTTCAGATGTCAAGATATTTGGAAAGACTTTCTTTGATCTCTTTGACACCCTATCTTCCGACTTTTTCCTGACCACGTGCGGCCTGCTGGTCGTAATATTTGTTGGTTGGAGGCTCGGCAAGGCCAATGTTATGGACGAACTTACCAATAGCGGTACGCTCAAACTTCCCAGGTGGTTTACGGAAACAACCTTCTTTATAATTCGTTTTGTTGCTCCGGTAACCATTCTGGTTATAATGATATTTGGTTAGTTTCGAGTTGGGAGTATGACAAACTAAAATGTCTTCAATTGCTTACGGAGTTCATTTTTATCCCTTTTGTCTTTTGAAGCCAGTCCTGTATGGAAAGCAATTCTCCGAAAGTGGCGCGCGTAACTGAAGTAATTATTTCGTGACCGTTGACGCTGTTGGTAAAATAGACTATTCCCCGACGATCTTCCGGACGGAACACAAAGAGTGCCTTGAAGTTGCCGTTATCACCCAAATGATAATAGTAGCGGGGAGCCTCTCCTTTTTCGACGGCAGCCGTGTCAGAATATATGGCGCCTAAACCGATGGTCCACCGGATTGTAGAGTCGCAATCAGGATGATCCGCATAACGAATTGCATGTGACTGTGGCGTAAGCATTTCAGCGTGTGATGTTGCACTAAGACCTTTTCCCTCCATAACGGCTATCAAGAAGCGCATATATTCAGAGGCATTTGTACGCAGAGTATAGGCACTATTCTCACGAGGATGACGCCCCTGTCCGCGATTTTTTGCAGCACGATTAAAACCGTCAAGCGCAATGCTATCGTACTGCGGTAGCCAGCCGAAAGAGGTAGAATTCATTCTCAGCGGAACAAAAACTTCTTCGCGTGCAATCACATCGAGCGATGTGCCACGGATTGCCTCTATAGCGCGCTGCAGGTATGCAAAGCCCTCACCAGAATAGGAGAAGCAGGAATCTGCCGGATATTTAAATTTTATCACACTCGTCGGCCATTCATCAGATGAGGACTTTGCCGACCAGTTAGGCAATCCGGTGGTATGTGATAAAACCATTCTCGGAGTAAGAATAGCGGCCATCTCTTTATCCTCAAACCGCTCTATATCGGTATATTGGCATATGGGCGTGTCGAGATCAATCTCTCCCTTATCCACCATTTTCATCACAATATATGCAAATAACGGCTTGCTAAGGGAGGCTGCCTGGAAGATACTTGAATCATTGGCAGGCTGGGTATAGTTATACACACTGTCAGCAAGAATAACTCCTCCAATCGAAATGTCTTTTTCAAAAATGCAATATTGAAAGACCGGAATATTTGCGGATTTGACATCTTGGTAAAACTCAGATACTATCTGATTCAGTTCTTCAACACTGGCTTTGGGAGCACAGCAGGTGGTAAAAACTGCACTCAGAATTAAAATAATTACAATCCTTTTCATTTTATTTTGGTGATTTTAATAAAGTATCTATACTCACAGTTTCAAACTCAAAATGGGCGGTCACATCACACCGTGGCCACCCATTTTCAGTTTGGAACTCACAATGATTATTTTAGAATTTTAGCAAATTCTATATCTGTGAGCATTCTCTTTGCGTAGTCTTCTCTCTTGGCTGCATTCTCAAGCTCTTTCTTGCAGGTCTCAGCGTCGCCTTTACGTGCTGCAATAACAGCTTTGAGGTAAGAGGCGTGAGGACATTTGCATTTTACAACTGCCTTTTCAGGCTGTCCGTTGAGGATGTGGGCAAGGGGCTCATTGTGGTCGCCCGTGCCTTCAAGTTTGGCAAGCGCCTCTTTATATCTGCCTTCGAGAATATCAATAACTGCGGCGTTGATCTTGGCCTGGGGACGATGAGACTCTTCAAACCATTTCATTGCCTCTGCATTTTTGCCTTCGCGCATAGCTAGAACACCCATTGCGTTCTTGTAGTAGCAGTTCTTTTTGTTCATCTTCTCGAGGAGAGACTTGGCTGCACTGTTTTTCATAAGATTGAGGTTGATGCAAGCTGCATTGTACTTGGCACGGTCGCTGTCAAACTTCCTGATAGCTCTGTCGTAGATGTCAAGTTTTGCGTTATTGTCTCTTACGAGAGTTGCGGCACGGAGAAGAGCTTCTTCGTCGAGGACGTCAATATTGGTCTCTACAAGCTCTTTGAGCTCATCAGCACTGTAGTTGGTGTATTCTATGTCGGTGATGAATCTTGCACGACGAAGTTCCGGAAGAATGGTTTCTGCAAGTATTTTATATACCTGAGACATATTTCTGATCTCTCTTTCGCGTACGTTGGAATCGCTGTACATTGAAAGAACGCGAAGGATAAGTTCTTTGTCCTCAATGTTGGAGTTCTTTACGAGCTCCTGGAAGCCTTCCCAGTCCTCACCGAGGCTTTTGGTGCTTACTGCGCCTGTCTCAAGCTTCCTGGTAAACTGATTGAATGCCCTTTCGGCGCTCTTTTCGCGATTTGCAGAGAGTCTGTTGTTGAAGTCAACTGCACCCTCGGGAGAAGCGTAAGCAACAATTTTAGTGCCCTTAACCTCTCTGCGCTCGTCCTGTGCAAGATCCTTGAGAGCTTGCTCAAAGTTTTTGATATCTTCACTTCTAAGCTGCGAGGGGCGTACGGTTGCGCTATTTACAAGATAGAGAATCTGTGCCTCTTCAGTCTCGGGAATCACTTCCATATATTCGTCCTTCATCATTTCGTATGCGCCTTCTGTCTCTACGAGCATGTAAGTAGTATTGGCTCCGTCAGCAATCTTGATGTCAGCAGGGAAGGGGAATTCTTTGCCTTGGTAGAGAACAGTTGCGCGAGCTACAAGCTGTGATTTCTCCATGCCGGGAACATATTTGAAATGAACGCGTTCGCTGATGGTTGCACCATCCTCGGTCACAAGTTTGTAGTTGTCGGTAATTTTCTCGCCCTGATATACAAAAGGCTTGCCCTCAACCTCTCCTCCACTGTAAACCAATACGGGAATCACCTCAAGAATTGCCTTTGGATGGAAGTATTCGGCAGGGAATGTAACGTCAACAACAGCATCGATGTTACCTGCAATCACTTCGAGAACCTCAGGGTTGCAATTGATTTTTACTTGGTCGGCGGCTTCAATCATCTTGGAAGGGTTGCCGCAGGAAGCCATAGCCACAGATACGACAGCTATGAGCATAAGGTTGATGATGTTTTTTCTCATAAATATTAAATTGTTTTTGTTAAAATAATTCTTCGTAAATAATAATGTATTATCATACAAATGTAATGATAATTTTTTTTAGATAAAAATTTATAACTTTGCAACTATGGATTTAAGGCAAATAAAGGATAAATATCAGATTATAGGCAATGATCCGGGGCTCAACAGAGCCATTGAAGCGGCGGTTAACGTCGCCTCTACAGACCTTTCCGTGATTGTGACGGGAGAAAGCGGTGTCGGAAAGGAATATATCCCCAGGATTATCCACGACCACTCTCCCCGCAAGCACAAACGCTATATTGCAGTCAATTGCGGAGCAATTCCCGAAGGAACGATAGATTCTGAGCTTTTCGGTCATGAAAAGGGTGCTTTTACCGGAGCGGTCGACAGTCGCAAAGGTTACTTTGAAGAGGCGGACGGCGGTACAATTTTCCTCGATGAGGTTGCCGAACTTCCGATTGGAACTCAGGTACGCCTGCTCAGAGTCCTTCAGAATGGAGAGTTTATAAGAGTGGGTTCTTCCAAAGTACAGAAGACTGATGTGAGGGTAATAGCAGCTACCAATATTCATCTCGAACGCGCGGTAGCAACCGGTAAATTCAGGCGCGACCTTTACTATCGCCTCAATACCGTGCCAATTGTGATGCCGCCCCTCAGGGAGCGCAAGGAAGACATACGCATGCTCTTCCGTAAGTTTGCGAGCGACTTTGCAGATAAGTATACAATGCAGCCGGTGCGTCTCAATGATGAGGCTCTGAAGCTTTTGGAAAACTACCCTTGGCCCGGTAATATTCGTCAACTCAAGAGTGTTGCAGAGCGTATATCGACCATGGAGACAGAGCGTTTGATTACCGCAGAGATACTCTCCGACTACATTCCCAAGGATCATTCTTCTCAGATGCCGGTGCAATCTACCGGTTTCTCCGACAATTGTTCAGATCCATACAGGGAGTTCCTCATCCAGCTCTATGCTCAATACCAGCAATTGAGAATTGAAGTGGATGAATTGACCCGAATCGTCAAGGGGAACGCCCCTGCTGCGCAAATGTCACCTGTTCCGACTATTGGCCATACTCATATGCTTACTGAGGGGTCCGGGGTGCGAAGTACGGATTCCGAGGTGCAGGAGGCAGGTCCTGTAATTGAGGTCGAGGAGGTGGAGAATGTTGCAGAACCCGAGGAGGAGGGTCCGCTTACTTTGGATCAAATCACTTGCAAGGCAATAGCCGAAGCGCTTCAACGTAATGGCAACAACCGCGAAAAGGCAGCAGCGGAGCTTGGTATCTCCGCACGCACCATTTATAGGAAGATCAAAGAATTCAATCTGGAATGAGAGACACAATGAAACGCATATACAAAATATTGCTTCCTCTGATCGTTTTTTTTGCGACAACCTGTATGGCTACAGGTTGCTGGATTTACTCTTTCAGCGGCACATCCATCCAACCGGACGTCAAAACGATATGTATAGAACCGGTCCAGAACAGAGCGTTAAAGATCAACCCTTCACTTGCGAATTCTCTTTATGAGGCACTTGCGGATAAGTACCGCAAGCTAACCAAACTGGAGCAGGTAGATGATGCCGGAGATCTCTATGTGCTTGCTACCATTGAAGGTTACGATGTTTCTCCAACCGCAGTTACTGCTGATGAGGTTGCTGCTAAAAACCGTCTCACAGTTTCGGTAAAGGTAAAGTTTGTAAATGAGAAGCATCCGGAGGAAAATTTTGAGAAAAATTTTGCGGGATATGAGGATTATGATTCGCAACGCTCTCTCGATGAAGTTGAAGCCGCGCTTTGTGACACGATAATTGAAAAAATCGTAGAAGATATATTTAATGCTACCGTTGCCAACTGGTAACATCTTATATTTAATGGAATTGAAAGAATTCTCCATACCCGAACTTGAAAAACTGCTGGAACTCTATCCCTGGTTTGCAGCTGCACGTAAGGAACTTGTCCTTCGCAAAGGTAAAGCCGGTGATGAAGAGCTCCACAGGGCGGTTGCCGCGTCGGGAATACACCTTTTCAGCCGTATATATTTTATTAAGTCGGTAAAGAAGTCCATCCAAGAACGACTCGAAGAGAATGATATCATCATTAAAAAACCGGCTGGTGGCGAGCACAGGCTCAAATACTATGTTGTCGGGGGCGATTATTTCAGTCAGGAGGATTTCAAGGAGCTGGAGCGTAACGGAGAGGCATTCAAGGAGACTTTCAGTATTAATCCGATCTCTTCAACACTCAGTTCTTTGCCTGATTTTGATTTTGAAAAAAAAGAACCTGTGGAAGATGATTCCGATCAGTTTTGCACTGAAACTCTCGCCAGAATCTATGTGGAACAAGAGTTTTATAATCAGGCACTTTCAATTTATGAGAAACTAATTTTGTTATATCCGGAAAAAAGTGCTTACTTTGCGTCCCTTATTGAAAATGTCAAAATATTAAAATAATCAATTATGCAAGCAGCATACGTTACAGTCTCTATTATTATAGTGGTATTGAGTATCTTACTGACCCTCGTGGTTCTGATCCAGAATTCCAAGGGCGGTGGCCTGGCAGCCAATTTTGCAGCCGGCAACCAGGCATTCGGAGTACGTCAGACGGCCGATTTTCTTGAAAAGATCACCTGGGGTCTGGCAACTTCAATTTTGGTTCTCTGCGTGGTTGCCACATTCCTTATCCCGAATAGAAAAACTTCAGGTTCAAAACTCAGAGAAGCCATCGAACAGCAGGTGACAACTGAAGGCACTCCCATTGTCAACCCCGAAGTTGCAGTTCCTGCAGAACTTCCGACCACTCCGGAAGGTGATAAAAATTAGTAGGAGAGGTACGTTTAAGCTAAAAAGTGACGATTTTGTCACTTTTTTTAAAAAAATACTACTTTGTTATGCAAGGTATTTAAAAAAATATATATATTTGCATCGCAAGATTACTTGCATAACCCACAATATTATTAAACAAAATAGTAAATCAACTATGAAAAAAGTAGTTAATGTAGGCATCGGCGGCAGAACCTTCGTACTGGAAGAGGATGCGCACAGCAGAATGGCAACTTATCTCTCATCATTCAAATCCAAGATCAATATGGGTTTTCAGGAGAATGAAGTGATGGAAGATCTCGAAATGAGGATCGCCGATCTGTTTGAAGCTAAACTCGGCTCCAGGAGTGAAGTAGTCACTCTACAGATGGTTGAGGAGATTATCTCACGACTCGGTATGCCCGACGGCAGCTCTCCTTTTGAAAACGGTGGTGATACATCATCTTCTGCGTCCGCATCGGCGGAGTACAAAGGTCCCCGCAAATTTTACCGCGATTATGACAACCGTGCCATCGGCGGAGTCTGCAGCGGTCTCGCCCAGTATCTCAATATTGACGTGGTACTTGTGCGCATCCTCTTTGTGGTACTCACCCTTCTAGGCAGTGCCGGCATCTGGGTATATATCATTCTTTGGATAGTGGCTCCCAAAGCTGTGACGGCTGCACAGAAATGTGAGATGAGAGGCTGGCCGGTCACCGCGGAGAATATCAGAAAGGTATCACAGTCACAACACAGAAAATAACGGTTATGGAACACATTGTCGACAATATTAAATCACAGATGAGGAAGGGGTTGCTGGAATATTGCATTCTTCTCATTCTCAATAAAAAAGAGGCCTACGCCTCCTCAATCATCGAGGAGCTAAAGCAGGCCAATATGATTGTGGTGGAGGGAACCCTCTATCCGCTCCTTATCCGCCAAAAAAACCAGGGGCTACTCAACTATCGCTGGGAAGAATCTACCCAGGGACCCCCACGCAAGTATTATATGATTACCGATAAAGGCCGTTCGTTAATATCTGAGATGGACCTGGCCTGGCAGGAAATAGTATCCACAATTGAAACAATTCGAAAATGAAAAAGGTAGAAAAAGTAAGCATCGGCAGATATGCGTTTACCCTCTATGAGGACGCGTATCGCAAGGCATCAGAGTACCTTGACGAGCTCCATAGTTATTATTCAAAGAGGCAGGGCGGTAGCGAAGTGATGGAGGGTATAGAGGAGAGAATGGCAGAACTACTCCTTGAAAAATGTGGTCCCGGAGGAATCGTAAGTGCAGAGATGATAGAAGCAGTGATCTCTATTCTCGGCCGACCGGAAGTTATAGAAGATGCAGATCCGGATGGCTCCGGTAGCAGCAATCTGCACTACAATGCCAAGAAAAAGCTATTCCGCGACCCCTCTTCAAAGATTTTGGGTGGCGTCAGCAGCGGTCTGGCAGCCTATTTCAACATTGAAACTGCGCTGGTTAGAGTTATCTGGCTGGTGCTCTGGTTTGTCTTCTCTTCAGCGGGAGCCTTTACTCTCCCTGTGTTTGGTGGAGCATTCATACCCATTGTATATATTATAATGTGGATTGTAATCCCTCCGGCAAAGACTGTCCGGCAACGTTGCCAGATGAGAGGTGAAGATGGTACGCTCGGTGATTTGGAGAAGAATATTGCCAAGGGAGCTGATTATGTTGGTCGTAAGGCTCAGGAAATTGGCCGGTCCGATTTTTGGAAAACTCTCGGCAGGGTGTTCGGTATCATTATAGGCCTGATTTTGCTCGTTATAGGTGTCTCAGGTCTGATGGCAGGTGCATTGGGTCTGTTCGGCATCACTTTCTTTAACCATACGGTGTTGGATATGGGTTTGGATTGGCTTTCCGAGTATGCTCCCATCTTTGCGGCGGGTGTGCCTGTAGTGTTGCTCAAGATTGTACTTATGCTTGTGGTATTTTTACCCTTCCTCGGCATGTTGTACGGCGGAATCCAGATGATTTTCGGCTTTAAACCTCCCAGGTGGAAACCCGGACTCATCATTTTCGTTCTTTGGTTGATTGCGCTCATTGCACTGGTAGTTCTCGGCCTTGCGGGAATCTTTTCGGTAGGATGATTTTTGTGTAGAGTATAAATTTATTGGTTTAATTAAACCTTTTTAAACTATTATAGTCAAAGATGTGACTATTCGTTAGTTTTTCTTAGGTTAAGTGAGGGGGGCTGCACCAATTCCATTTCTGGTGCAGCCCCCTGATTTTATGTATGTCTGCTTAAAGACTCTTGCAGAAATCAACCAGCGCTTTTGCAAACGATGTCCAGGACATTGTCTCTTTGGCTTTACGAATGTTTTCCGTAAAGAGGGATTTATCAGGATGAGTGAAGTATGACTCTATGGCCCTAACAATCCCTTCGGCCGAGATTTCGTCAGCTATTATGCCGATGCCGGGCTCTTCAATGCTCTCTTCCAGACCACCGGTCCGGGTAGCAACCACAGGTATTTCAAAATGAAGTGATATTGCGGTGATACCACTCTGCGTGGCGCTTTTGTAGGGGAGGACGCAAAGATCGGATGCCGAAAAGAATGCCGGTACTTCATCGTCGTCGATATATCTATTGAAGATAACCATACGTTCTGCTAAAGAGGGATTTTTGGCAATCAGTTTTTCAATTTGTTCCTGGTATTTATCAAAACTACCATAACTTTCGCCGGCAATGACCAGACGGTAACCGTCATCTAGGTGTCCCATTGCTTCGATCAGCAGGTCAAGTCCTTTGTAATCACGAATAAGTCCGAAAAAGAGCAGATTTTTTTTATCCGGCTTGATCCCTAGTCTCTCACAAGCTTTCTCTTTTTCCATTTTCGCACCAAAATGGTCGTAGGGAGGATGAGGCTGGAGAATATAGGGCTTGTTCGGAGTCAGACTGAGCATATCGTTCAGTACGGAGCTACTCATTGCAATACATCCATCACACTGTTTTATAAACCATTTTGCAAAAGGTTTATCAAAAAATTTCCTTTCGTGCGGGATAATGTTATCCAGAATTGCGATCACTTTTATCCCCTTTTTCCGGAGTAATTTAGCTACCGTTCCCAAAGCAGGGGCAAGATATGAGACCCAGTATCTCATCACGACCACATCCGGCTCCAGTTGCGCTATTTTTTTTGCGGAACTGAAATATGAGAAGGGATTGATGGAGTCAAGTACGGCAATGCTCTCTATCACTTTTGCATTGTCCCGCTCAGTCACATATTGTGTCTTGCCGGGGAAAAGAAGCGAAGGGTACTGTCTGCTGAAGGTAAAAGCCTTAACCTGATGTTCTTTTGCGAGTTCTTCATAAAGATTGGCATTGAACTGGGCGATACCTCCTCTATAAGGGTAAAAAGTGGAGAGAAATGCTATTTTCATGATAATTGGGAGAGTTGGGTTGCGGTTTCTGATGTACTTCGCAAATATAACAAATAATCTTACTTTATAGTTAAAGCACTTTTTCTCACGAGGGTAAGATAGAGACTGCGTACTAATAAATGAACGAAATAGGCGAGGTAGAGTGATTGTATGCCCAGCAGAGGTTCGAAAGCGACATAGGTGATAATAAATAGCGCAGCAGACCATATCATGCTATTGCGCAGGTGGTTAGTAGCTGTGGCTCCGATAAAAATCCCGTCCCAGGTAAAGGCGATGCAACTCACTACAGGCATGAGCAGTAGCCAGAACAAAAACGGGGTGGAGGCTTCCACAACTGCAGTATTGTCGGTCATAAGCCGGAACATCGGCTTACCGAGCCCCGCATAGACCAGAGTTGATAAGATGCTTATGCCGAAACACCAGATAAAAATCCGGCGTACCGTACTTATCAGCGAATCACTATCCTTCTCTCCAATGAAACGTCCCACCAGAGCCTCTCCCGCATAGGCAAATCCATCCACGAAATAGGAGTAGAGCAGCAGGAGTTTCATCATAACCGAACTTACAGCCAGCAATGTGTCGCCATACTTTGCCGCAATTGAGGTAAAACCGATATAAATTATCAGCATACAGAGGGAACGGATGAAAAGATTGCCGTTGATCGAAAAAAACGTTTTCATCTTGTTCAATTTGATGCTCGCTCGTACCGATATAAGATGGAAATACTCCTTGAAATTGCAGTACATCAGGATTGCAGCCAATAAAAGACCGCTATATTGTGCCACAACCGTTCCTGCGGCAACACCTGCAACCCCCATCGGCGTATGGACGGCCAATATATAACTTATCACTACATTCACAACGTTGACTGTAATATCCACAGCCATCGGCAACACAGTGTTCTGCATCCCGATAAACCACCCTTTGAATACCATCAGCGACAATGTGGCCGGTGCTGCCCAAACCCTGATGAAAAAGTACTCTCTTGCAATATTCTCCACCTCGGGTGAACAAATAACCAGAGCGAATGCCACTTCGATATAAACCCACTGGATAATCCAGATCAGCAACGCTACTGCAAGAGCAGTTGCCATACCTCGGGTGAAGGTATCCATTGCTTCCTTAAAATCCCTCCTGCCGTACGCCTGGGCCGTTATACCTCCCGTTCCTACCCTCAAAAATCCCATATTCCAGTAGAGCAGGTCAAACAGCATTGAACCGATGGCGATACCACCGATACTTGCGGCATCACCCAGATGCCCGGCTATGGCGAGGTCGACTATACCCACCAGAGGTACAGTGATGTTTGCCATGATGCTGGGCAGAGCCAGACGCAGTATATTGCGATTGATGGTAGAGAATTTCATCGATACTTGGTCTCTTCTTCGAGCATTCCAAGGTAGGAATAGTATCTCTCGTATGAAATGGTTCCTTCCTCGAGAGCCGCTTTTACCGCACAGTCAGGCTCGTGAGTATGAGTACAGGGCATAAATTTGCAGTTGTCCATCACTCTGAGCATTTCAGGGAAATAAGTGCTCAACTCATGAGGTTCGATGTCTACCAATCCGAAGCCACGGATACCCGGAGTGTCAATGATGAAACCGCCACTGCTTAGGGGGTACATCTCATAGAAAGTGGTAGTGTGCCTTCCCTGCAGGTGAGCTAACGATATTTCCCTGATTTTGGGGTCCAGAGAGGGATCAATGGCACGGATAAGTGAGGATTTGCCCACTCCTGAGACACCGGAAAAGAGGGAGACATAAGCACCGTTATTTCCCTTGCAGAGTTCTCTGATGGGTTCGATTCCTTCACCCGTAAGAGCGGAAACCTCCATTATTTCATATCCGGCTCCGCTGTATATATGCTTGAACTCTTCCATACGTTCCAAGGCGAAGTCGTCGTAGAGGTCGATTTTATTGATGACGAGTATCACTTTGATCCGATAGGCTTCGCAGGTGAGCAGAAATCTATCCACAAAGGCAGGTTTAACCTCCGGAAAAACCATGGTCACTATCAGGAAGGCACGGTCGAGATTGGCTGCGATTATATGCGATTGACGGGAGAGGTTGACCGAGCGACGAATCATGTAATTGGTGCGGGGGAGCACCTCTTCAATGGTGGCAAGTGTATTGCCATCGCCGTCACCGGGAATATATTTCACTTTGTCGCCTACAGCTATCGGATTTGTAGCAGTGGAGCCCATGAGACGAATCTTTCCGCGGATTACAGCGGGAAAAGGGTCCCATTCGGGTAGACGGGAGAGCAGATAGTGACTACCCGTGTGTTTGACTACGGTGGCAACAGATGAATTTTCCATTGGCGCAAAGATAGTAATTTGTCCAAAATCCCTTATATTTGTAGTCCAAATAACCAATATTTATGCTTTCACACGAAGACATAGAAAATATCATATCCAGGAGCATTTTAAATCTCGATCTCAAAGGAGAACCTGAGTCGCTCTATCGTCCGATAGAGTATATGATCTCTGTCGGTGGCAAGCGCGTCAGACCGCGTTTATGCCTCACCGTATTCAATCTTTTCAGCGACAGTATCGGCAATGACATCATCTACCCCGCCATTGCGCTTGAGATGTTTCACGAGTTTACTCTTGTCCACGATGACATAATGGACAACTCCGATACTCGCCGTAACCAGCCTACGGTTTTTAAAAAATGGGGCACCAACAAAGCAATCCTTTCGGGTGATGTAATGTCTTTATTGGCTTGCAAATATATTTCGTTCTGTAATAGTGAGGTAATGCCGGAGGCGTTACGCCTCTTTACCGATACCGCAATAAAAGTGTGTGAGGGACAACAATTTGATATGGATTTTGAGGAGAAACCTTTCATCACAATGTCCGACTATACCGCTATGATAGGTCTTAAGACCGGAGTTCTTCTCGCTTGCTCGGCGGAAATGGGGGCCCTTATTGCCGGCGCATCCAAAGAGGTTCGGGATGCTCTCTATCAGTTCGGATACCGGCTTGGCCTGGCTTTCCAGATTGCTGACGACTATTTGGATACTTTTGGCGACCAGCAGATTTTCGGCAAAAAAATCGGTGACGATATTGTCAATGACAAAAAGACCTGGCTCCAGGTTGAGTGCATCCGTAGGGCAGATGGAGAGGATAAAGAGCGTCTCGCTTCTATTTTAGCAATGGGAGAGGATATGCGTGAAGAAAAGATTGCTGCCATGCAACAATTATATATTGACCTCGGTATCAGGGATGATGCACGTAAAGCCATCCTGGAATATCATAACAAAGCATTCGAAGCCATTTCGGGCATAGATTTGAATGAGGTACAGACAAGGCAGCTCCATCAGTTTGCAGAACAACTAATTCATCGTGAAAAATAGAGGGAACATAGAGATAATGGCCCCTGCGGGCAATTTTGAGTGCCTTATGGCTGCCATCCAGGGTGGAGCGGACTCGATCTACTTCGGCATCGGACAACTCAATATGCGTTCTCACTCAGCCAACAACTTTGCTCCCGAAGATCTCGAAAAAGTCTGCGATATCTGTAGTGAACATGATGTCAAGTCCTATTTGACTCTCAATATAGTGCTTTATGACGAGGATCTCGAGCCGATGAGGGAGACTTTGGAGATGGCGAAAAAGGCAGGTGTAACCGCAGTCATCGCATCAGACATGGCTGCCATTGAATATGCCCGTTCTCTCGGGATGGAGGTGCATATCTCCACTCAACTCAATGTTGCCAATGTGGAGGCTTTGCGTTTCTATGCAGAGTATGCGGATGTGATAGTGCTGGCCAGAGAGTTGAATTTAGAGCAGGTGGCAAAGATAAAGGAGGCGATTGACCTCGAAAATATCAAGGGTCCTTCCGGTCGCAAGGTTAGAATTGAGATGTTTTGTCACGGTGCTCTCTGTATGGCCATTTCCGGCAAATGTTATCTTTCTCTTCACGAGTATTCCGCATCTGCCAATCGCGGAGCTTGCTATCAATTGTGTCGTCGCGGCTATCGTGTCACCGATCTTGAGACGGGATGTGAGTTGGAGATTGATAATAAATATATAATGTCGCCCAAGGATCTCTGTACAATTGAGTTCCTGGATAAAATGATGGCATCGGGAGTTACAGTATTTAAGATTGAGGGGCGTGCCCGTTCCTCGGAATATGTCAAGACCGTTACCGGAGCTTATCGTGATGCTGCGGATGCCGTCATTGAGGGAAAATATACTCCGGAGTTGGCTGCATCGCTCAAGGAACGGTTGACAACCGTATTCAACAGGGGTTTCTGGGATGGATATTATCAGGGTGCGCGACTGGGTGAGTGGAGTGATGTTTATGGAAATAAGGCGACTCGTACTAAAATATACATAGGAAAGGTTACCAATTATTTTTCAAATATCGGCGTAGCCGAGGTGATGGTTGCAACCGGTTCTTTTTCTGTCGGAGATTCGTTGCTGATCACGGGGCCGACTACCGGTGTCATCGAGTATGAAGTCCCTGAAATAAGGGTTGATATGAGGAATGTAGGCAGTGCCGTAAAAGGCGATCTATGCTCTATTCCCGTTGCCGAAAAACTTCGCCGCGGCGACAAGATCTATCTGTTTCAGTAGATTTATTTAAAAATCCTATAATTTGTATCTGAGTGATTGACAAGGAGTCAATCATTTCCGGTTGTCTATTTTCCATAACAAATCCCCCGGACCGATCGTATTGGGCAGGATTTTTGCATTTTCACATTTGGGGAATTGCTTACTTTATTTTTTTTGCCTTTGAGAATACGATTTTTTCTCAAATGGTATTTTGTTTTTAGAAAACACCACTCAGACAGAGTCAGAGCTGTAGCAATAAAACACTATGTAAAGTCTAAAAGTTTTCGTACTTTTGTCAATCGTTAACAAAAACAGTTTAAATATTATGGTAATTACAAAAAACGCTCAGCAATTCATAGATCAGGAAGCTAAATTCGGTGCACACAATTATCATCCGATGCCGGTGGTTCTTTCAAAAGGCAAAGGCGCATTTGTGTGGGATGTGGACGGAAAAAAATATTTTGATTTTCTATCAGCCTATTCGGCAGTTAATCAGGGCCATTGCCATCCCAAAATCGTAAAGGCTCTCTGTGACCAGGCGCAGGAAATTTGCCTTACATCAAGGGCCTTTTACAATGATTGTCTCGGCCCTTATGAAGAGTTTGCAACGAAATTCTTTGGTTATGACAAGCTCCTTCCTATGAATACCGGAGCAGAAGCGGTGGAAACCGCCCTCAAACTTGCCCGCAGATGGGGTTATGTCAAGAAGGGTATTCCTGAAGATAAAGCTGTCATCGTGGTTTGTGAGGGTAACTTTCATGGGCGCACGATAACTGTAGTCTCGATGTCCACCGATCCCGAATCATATTCACAATATGGGCCTTTAACCCCTGGTTTTATCAAGATACCATATAATGACGTTGCTGCTCTTGATGCCCTTCTAGAGAAGCATGGAAACCATGTGGCCGCTTTCCTTCTGGAGCCCATCCAAGGTGAGGCAGGAGTAGTGGTTCCGGATGAGGGTTACCTAAAAAGATGTTATGATGCTTGCAAGCGTCATAATGTGCTTTTCGTTGCTGACGAAATACAGACCGGTATTGCCCGTACAGGCAAAATGATCTGCTGTGAGCATGAAAATGTCCGCCCCGATATTCTTGTTCTTGGAAAGTCTCTTTCAGGTGGTGTGTTGCCTGTTTCGGCAGTACTGGCCGATGATGAGATAATGCTCACTATCAAGCCTGGTCAACATGGTTCAACTTATGGAGGATTCCCCCTTGCATCGAAGGTGGCTACGGTCGCTCTGGAGGTTGTGAGGGATGAAAAACTTGCTGAAAGAGCTGAATACCTCGGTAAGATTTTCAGGGAAGAGCTTATCAAATTCAAATCACCTTTTATCAAACAGGTACGTGGAAAAGGTCTTCTCAACGCCGTAGTGACAACTCCGATCAATGGTAAAGAGGCTTGGGACATCTGCCTTAAGATGGCTGAGTATGGTCTTATAGCCAAGCAGACACACAGACATATCATTCGTTTTGCCCCACCCCTTGTAATTACTGAAGAGGAGCTGCGTGAAGCGATTGAGATCATCAAAAAAGCATTTAGGGAGCTTGAATAGTTAATTATATGCCAGGGATTTCTTTCAAACAGACGTCGGGCCGCGTGCTCATGGTACGTCCCTGTTCCTTTGGGTTTAACGCCCAGACAGCGACAAATAATGCATTCCAACGCCGGGGGTTCGAATCGGGAGCCCAGGAGGCCGCATTACGGGAGTTTGACTCTTTTGTGGCCCTACTTCGTTCGCACGGAGTGGTAGTGGATGTGATAGAGGATACTCCGGAGCCTCATACACCCGACTCCATTTTCCCCAACAACTGGTTTTCCACCCATTCGGACGGTACCATGGTACTTTATCCGATGTGTGCGCCAAATCGCCGTTTGGAGCGTAAACAGGCTGTGATGGACCATCTTATCGGCACTTTTGATATACGTAATATTTACGATCTGACGCCTTTCGAGTCCAAAGGGAAGTTTCTCGAGGGGACCGGCAGCATGGTCATTGACCGTGAAGCAGGAATAGTATATGCTTGTCGTGCGCCCCGCACTGACGAGGATGTGCTCAAGGAGTTTTGCAAACTGTTCGAATGGGATTATTTTCTTTTCGATGCTATTGATGCAGCCGGGAAAGCCATTTATCATACCAATGTAATGATGTGTGTGGGAACCAACCTGGCGGTTGTATGTTTGGAGAGCATCAGAGGCGCTTCGGTCAGAGAGGCACTCGTGCGTTCGTTGGGGAAGAGGGATATCGTGGATATTTCGCTGGAACAGATGGGCAACTTTGCGGGCAACATGCTTGAGGTACAGCCGGCTGGTGAACTGAGACCGCTTTTAGTTATGTCGGCCGCCGCCAGAAAATCTCTTCGTCAGGAGCAATTGCGTCTGATTGAGTCGCATTGTGACATTGCTTCTCCCGATTTAAGTATTATTGAGGCTAATGGTGGAGGTTCTGCCCGTTGTATGCTTGCAGAGATTTTTTATGAAGAGGTTTAGATTATTTTTACTAGTCTCCTTGCTATTGTCTCCTCTCTCCGGAGTAATGGGCCAGCCTACAATATATGAAGAATATGCGCAGGAAGCGGGAGATGCGCTTATGATCTATAGGGGGCGCAAGGCAATTCATTACGCTTTTCAATTCAATGGCACCTTTTATTGGGAGTCACCGCAATTCCTCATCGGAGATGTGGTATATAACCATAAAAAATATGAGGGTCTTCTGCTCAACATTGATGCAAATCTTCAGCAGGTGCAGGTTAAGCATCCCTTCAGTGCCATTACCGTAGCGCTCAATACCTCCTACCTGACTTCGTTTAATATTGGAGAAAAGAGATTCATTTGTCGGGATGGAGGCATTTTCGAGATACTTCATAATGGGCCGATCACTCTTTTGCGCCAGATTACCAAAAAACTTAATCGTGATATTCATTTACGTAATGGAGATGCAATCGGTTATTACGACCCCAATTTCAAAGAGAATGTATTTTATTACTTCAAATACAATTCCACGCTTTATTGTCTCAAAGATAATGATCTGATTCTCGTCAAACGCGAAAAAGATATTCTTAATCTTTTCCCTGACCGTAAAAAGGAGATAAAGGCATTCGTGAGGAAGGTCAGTGTTTCTCCCAGAAGAAATTTTGAAGAGTATTGTGTAAAAGTATTAGGTTATGCTGAAAGTACGTTCAAGTAGACTCGTAGTACTCTTTATGTTGTTGCTTCTTGGTGTTTTTGTCTCAGGAAATGTTTTATATGCCCAACGGGCAAATGTTCGTCTGAGTCATGTCAGCATTGATTCGCTGGTCAGTTATGTAAGGAGCATTCATCCTAAGACCTATTTTATTTCCGATGGTCTGGATCAGGCTAATTATACGGTAGATGCTCCGCGTGAAAAGATACTCGAAAGCATACTTTCAGAGCTCAAGAGTAAGGGTTATGCCGTCACGCGTTTTGATGGCGGCATATATATCCTCAGAACAGTAGGCTTTGCAACCGAACTTCCCATAGGTTATTTCAGTAGCGGAGAACAGGTGCAGCGTGATACTTCCATCTATCTTGATCAGTCGGGCTACAAGTTTACATTTGCCAACAAGGTATATGAAATAGGGGAGTCCAACAGTGGAGTCACGGGGAAGGTCTATCTAAGCGGCTACATTACCGATGTAGCTACGGGAGAACCTTTGGCTGGAATTACTATCCTTGAGGCGAGTACAGGTGCCTATGCTCAAAGCGACGCATCTGGTTTTTACAGGATATTGCTGCCTGTCGGGGAGCACCTGCTACGTTTTGCGGGCTATTCTCTCGAAGACCTGGATTTAAATGTCCTGCTTCATGATAGAGGAACTCTGGATGTGACCATGAAGGAAAAAGTTTTTGCCCTAAAAGGTGCGGTTATTACTTCCGAAGGGATGGTCAACCATCGCAGCAGCCGTTTGGGTGTCGAAAGAGTACGTGTAGAAAATATTAAAAAAGTGCCCGCAGTTTTCGGTGAGGCAGATGTTATAAAAGTGATAATGACACTTCCCGGTGTTAAATCGGTAGGTGAGGCCTCCGGCGGATTTAATGTTCGTGGCGGAGCCAATGACCAGAATCTAATTCTTTTCAACGAAGGCACAGTTTACAATCCAAACCACCTGTTCGGTATCTTTTCCGCCTTTAATACGGAGATTGTGAGTGACGTAGAACTCTTTAAGAGTTCCATTCCCGCCGAATATGGCGGAAGAATATCTTCGGTGCTCGATATCAGGGGCCGTGAAGGTAACAGCAAAAAGATAGCGGGCTCACTCGGCCTTGGAGTTCTTACCAGTAGATTCCATCTCGAAGGCCCGTTTAAAAAGGAAAAAACCACATTTATTCTCGGCGGCAGGACTACCTATTCTGACTGGATACTGAAAGTCCTTCCGAAAAATAGCGAATATTCCAATGGGACCGCCTCATTTAATGACCTAAACGCGCAAGTCAGTCATAGATTCAACCAGAAAAATTCCCTCCATTTTTCCGGCTATTACTCGAGAGACAGGTTTAGTTTTACTGCAGATACTACATACAGATATCACAATGCCAATTTCTCCGTTAAATGGAGAAACCACTTCAGCGACGGTCATTCACTCGTCCTTTCGACCGGATATGACAGCTATGGCTACAAGGTGGAGGACACCCATAATGACTGGAGCTCCTTCTCACTCTCAAGCAACATCAGGCAGGGCTATCTCAAACTCAGATTCCAGTCGCTTGTCGCAGCAAAACATACATTCTCTTACGGTCTTAATTCAACTATATACAATGTGGAGCCCGGCAACAGACTTCCTTTTGGAGATTCCTCTGCCATTGAACCGCGTCGTCTAATGACGGAACGGGCATTGGAGACATCGTTGTTTTTCAATGATACTTATCAGCCTAACGACCGTCTTTCGTTTGATTTCGGATTGAGACTTTCCGGCTTTTTAAGTCTCAATACCCATAAATTTTACGGTACCCCCGAATTGCGTATCTCCGGAAAATACTCATTCCTCTCTAATCTCTCTTTCAAAGCGGGATTCAACAGCATGGCCCAGTACATTCACAAGATATCCAATACCGTAGCCATTTCACCCACGGATACATGGAAGCTTGCAGACGCCGATATCGGACCGCAAAGGGGTTGGCAGGCTGCGGCAGGACTTTATTGGACGGTATTTGACCACCGCGTGGACCTTTCTCTTGAGGGCTACTATAAGATGATGCGCGACTATCCTGACTACAAGAGCGGAGCTATACTTGTGATGAATGAAAACCTTGCACAGGAGTTGATTTCTACAATGGGAAAAGCCTACGGAGTCGAACTGATGGTCAAAAAGCCGGGCGGAAAACTTAACGGATGGATCTCATACACCTACTCCAGATCAATGCTTAGGGAGATGGAGGACAGAGGTCTGCAAACCATTAATAATGGAGAGTGGTACAATGCTCCTCACGACAAACCGCACGACCTCAAACTTGTGGGCAACTACAAATTTACTCACAGATATAGCATATCGGTCAACCTGGACTATTCTACAGGCCGTCCCGTGACAATACCGGTAGCTAAATACATTTATGGTGGTGGCTACCGTCTCTACTATAGCGAGCGCAACGGTTACCGCGTGCCGGATTATTTCCGCCTCGATCTGGCGGTTAATATTGAACCAAGCCACTATCTCCGCCAGCTGTCCCATCTCTCCGTAACTTTCGGAGTCTACAATGTAACCGGTCGCAAAAATCCCTATTCGGTATTTTACACCCGCAACAGCAGTGGAGGTGTCAGCGGTAATATGCTCTGTGTCTTTGCGGTGCCAATACCATATATCAACCTCAATCTCAAATTCTGATGAAAGAAAGACTCTCCATACTAATACTAGCGTTTGCTACCCTAATGATGGGAAGTTGCATCTATCCATTTACACCGGAGATAGCAGATGTTGATATAGGACTCATTGTCATAGAGGGAGATATACGAATAGGATCCGAATCATACATATTTGTTCGAAATACACAGCAACTGGGTACTACCGGTACGCCCGTGAACATTACTGCCGATGTGTGGGTGGAAAGTGACAAGGGAGAGATAACCCGTGCAGGAAATTATCGGGATGGTGCCCATATTATCGATACCCGCAATCTTAATCCCCGAAACTCTTATCGTCTCCATGTCAAACCCCATGCTCAAAGCAGTGCCGTAGAGTATGTAACAGACTGGCTGGAGGTAATCATCACTCCGGAACTCGAAGAGGTCTCATTTCGGGTGGACGAGCTTGAAGAGAAAATAACATTTCATGTGAGCACTATCAATCCTGACACCAATCCCTACTATAAATGGAATTGCAATGAGGTCTGGGAGTACACATCTCAGTTCTATGCATCGCACGTTTTTAACCCCAGCCGCAATACCGTCGAAGAATGTAGAGGGGAAAACACGCATTATTGCTGGGACAGGGATGTCGTTTCCAACATAATGATTGCCAGCACGGAGGCACTTACAGAGAACCGTCTTGTCGATCATCAAATCTACGAACTGCCCTTCATGAGCGACAAACTCGACTATTTATATTCATTGGAGGTAATTCAGAGCTCCATTTCGGCGGAAGCTTATGTTTATTGGGAGGTAATGTTGCGAAATACGGATCAGACAGGGGGTCTTTTCTCCCCTCAGCCCAGCGAACTAAGGGGCAATATACACTGTGTGGGCGATTCTTCCAAAGTTGTACTGGGTTATATCTCCGTATCGAAAGTCTCCAGCCATAGAATATTTGTCTCAGTAGATGATTTTCCGCTGCAAAACAAGCGTCAAAACTGCTCGGCTTTTATAGAAATAAACCTCGCTGAGCACTCCAAAATGAGAAGATATTACTATGGAGGCTATGATGTGGTATTTCTCGACGAGATGACTCAAATGACCAGCTGGTCTGAGCGACGTTGTGTTGACTGTAGAGTGAAGGGAGGCACAAAAGAGAAACCCGATTATTGGCCCAACAATCACAATTAAAAGATGAGAAGATACTTTACTATATTGACATCACTGGCGGCATTTATTTTACTGATATCCGCTCCTCTCTATGCTCAGCGAGTAGAGAGGGTGTGGTTTTCCACAGACAGGAGCATTTATGTAGCCGGAGAGAGAATTTGGTGCTCGGCACTCTGTATGGATGTCGCTACCCGCACTCCCTCTGAGTTAAGCAGTATCGCCTATATGGAGCTTCACTCTGCGTCCGGGGTGGCACAAACCGCTAAAATAGCACTTATGGAGGGGCGTGGAGCAGGGTATATCGATCTGCCCAATACTCTTTCCACCGGCAATTATCGTCTAATAGCCTATACTTCGGCGAATTTTAACGAGCGCGGATATGATTTCGATACAGCATTTAGTAGGGAAATCTCCATTTTCAATGTATTATCCACCGCAAGAATCGGTGAAGTCAAGGTGGTGGAGGAGAGTGATTATCTGGCTGCAGTAGCAACTGCCCCTTTCACGAAACCGTGCGCTGATGTACAAATCAGTGTTGCTTCGGAAGCGGGACGTTTAGATCAGATTCCCGTCAGCATAGCCAACCGTACCGGTGAGCAGATTATTTTCTCACTTTCAATATTCAATGAAGATGGTATCCTGGTAGGCAAGGTAACGGGTCCTGAAGAGTTTCTGGAGATGCTTCCGGATGTAGAAGGGGTGACTTTTGATCATAACCGCATTCCGGAGTATGAAGGGGAGATAATTACCGCGCAAAGCAACGAAAAAACCGCCTACATCTCGGCCATCGGCAACTATTCGGACATATACATAGCGGAGAGTGCTGATGATGGTACGGTTCGTTTCTTTACCGGCAATATCTATGGAGATGTGGAACTGGTTGGTAATATCGCTTCCATAAAAGACCCTTTTGCCGAACCGCAGCTCAAGGCTCCGTCTCCGCTACTGATCAGCACATCGCTAAGGGAACGTCTTGAATTCAGAGGGGCTGCCATGCAGATTGGCAGACGGTTTGATTCGGATACTCTGTGCGAAATGCTTCCCAAAAGGGAAAATACGCTTCTTGGCGCAGAGCGAATCACCTATCTTCTCGATGATTACACCAGGTTCCCCCTAATGGAGGAGGTTATTGTCGAATACATTTCCCAGATACGTGCCCGTAAAAAAGCGGACGGCACAAGAGACATCCAGGTCAAAATAGAAAATGTCTTCCGTATAGGAGAGTTTGCGGAAGATGCATCTTTGATGATGGTGGATGGAGTGCCGATTTTTGACCATGAAATGATCTACAGATATGATCCGATGCTGGTTGAATCGATAGATATTTATCCCTATGCCTATTTTATCGGTAGCAGACAGTTTGACGGCATTGTCAATATGAAGACATATAAAGGGACCATTCCTTCGTTGACCTTTGGCCCTGAAGTGCGTATTATCGAGTTTCAAGGAGCGGCCATTCCGATGGCATACACCTGTTGTAATGTGGCCGAAAATGCCGACTATCCTGATTATCGGCAGACTTTGTATTGGCATCCTCTGCTCACTGCGGGAGCTGCCGGCGCTACGGACTCTTCAATCACCGTCATATGCAATACCCCCGACTACAGTGGTACATTCTCGGTTGTCGTAGAAGGGATTACTTCTTCCGGTTGTCCGGTTTTTAGCAAAAAAGCCTTCAAGGTGCAGTAAAATGCAATTTTGTTGACAA
>Ga0255341_1000881_pt1 | contig 46416 bp, 40 predicted proteins | sample wastewater_treat_8_FD_192418 | JGI IMG/M metagenome (GOLD analysis project Ga0255341, IMG submission 192418) | Wastewater microbial communities from Lulu Island WWTP, Vancouver, Canada - plant12 | ecosystem: Engineered > WWTP > Wastewater > Unclassified | place: Canada: Vancouver, British... | reverse complement strand
TGAAATATGCGAAAACGAAAATAAGTTTTTAATAAACTGGCAAGACGGGCAAAAAACAGGCTTTTTCATAGATCAACGCGAAAACCGGCAAAAAGTGAAAAATTATTCGGGAGGTGCAGGACTTTATGCCAAATCCAGTGGGAACAATTTTGCTTCACGTATGTTAGGAAATTCATTCCCTGGCGCATTTATACAAACCAACTCAAGCTCTGCAATGGCTTTGCAAGTGGCGTCGGGTTCTGCATCTTATACAAATCCTGCTGCTTTATTGGTTGGTTCTACACAGTTTGATTGCAGTAATGCAAATGCGCATAGTGTTTTAATTAATAATTTAAGTGGTGAGCCAACAGTAGCTCCTTCAATCGGAGGGTGGGGGTATTTGGGTACAAATTCTGTTTCATGGTACTATCTTTATTATCAAAATGCAATTGCAGTTTCCAGACGTGAATTAAAACGCGACATACAGCCTCTGAACAAAGATTTATACAACTATGCTCTGAACGAAATAATGAAAATGAAACCTAGTCTATATAAATTTAATAACGAAAATGATGAACTGGTTTCGGGTTCAGAAAGCAAAACAAGATATAATTATCATTTAGGTCTGATTTTAGACGAAACACCTGATTTTATACAGGATAATGCATTCAGCGGAATTGATGTTTATTCTCTTTCAACTCTTAACTTAGCAGGTATTCAGGCAGTTAATTCTCAACTTCAGGAAATTCCCGTAACCGACTTTGGTCAGGGAAGAGTTACTGCAAACGAAACCAGAATAAATTATTCTGACATATTATCTAAAGCCGATGTTAAAGATATTCCTATAGTTAATATCACACCAACTTCACCTAATGCTAAGTTCTATATTAAATCTCAGGATAAAAACGGCTTTGTAATAGTATCCGAAAACGGACCAATGACATTTAACTGGACAGCCAATGCACATAAAAATATATCTGAAAAGCAATATGATATTCCTGCTTCGGTTATGTCTCAACTCAAAGTTGATGAATCTAAAAAAGCAACAATGCGAAGCATTACTCCTTCAAAACAAACAGAGCCACTGCAATTGTTAGGCCCTATAGAAGGAAAAGCAAGTAATAAACGCAAGTAATTAAATCAGTAATATCTTTCGAAATGAAAAAACGAATTTTATTTCTGATAGTTTTTGTTCCAATTCTGGCTCATGCACAATTGTTTTATAACAATGGCTCCACTGTTCATATAAATTCGGGAGCTGTTGTACAAATTAATGGCAATGCACAAAACGAAATAGGAACAATTAATGTGGCTACCGGCACTGCTGCCAATTTATATATAACGGGCAGCTTGACTAACAACGCAACCATAAATGGACAGGGCAATATTCATCTTAATGGAGACTGGATTAATAATAATACGTTCAATTGCCATAATGGTCAGGTTTACCTAAAAGGTGCGAATCAAAATATTTCCGGAAGTGTTTCTACAACTTTCTACAATTTAAGTCTTGCGGGAACAGGTATAAAAACTCAAACGATAAATCAAACAACCTCAGGTACTTTATATTTAAATGACAGAGAATTGGCAACTGACATTTATACTATGTTTGTTACCAATACTGCGGCCAACGCTATTCAACGTACTATAGGCTTTGTAAGCAGCAATAATGGTGGTTTTCTTTCCCGCAATACTGCACTGACTTCAGCATATTTGTTCCCCGTTGGTTCCAGTTCAGGCACTACGCGCTATCGCCCTGTAGAGTTAACCCCTGCTTCTACTTCAAATAATATATACGTTGTCCGTATGGCAAATATTGATGCAACATCCGAAGGGTACAACAGAGCCAATACCGAGTCTGCAATTTGTGAAGTTAATCCCAATTTTTATCATCAGATTAACCGCACTCTTGGCAGCGATGCCGTTACATTGAGTGTGTTTTATAACGAAACAGCTGATGGTGTATGGGAAAGCCTTGGCAGCTGGCATTTAAGCCCAGCTTCAGAATGGTATAATTTACCCGGCGCTTCTGTTTCTTCAGGTTCGCCCTTAAGTCATGCTACTGTTTTATCATGGAATGATTTTAGCCAATTACCTTATGGTTTAACCAGAGGAACGCCCGATGTCAACCTTGGCAACGACACCACTATTTGCAGCACATCAAATCTTATTTTGGATGCAGGTAGCGGCTTTACATCATACTTATGGAGTACAGGTGCAACCGGTCAAACTATAACTGTATCTTCTTCGGGAAATTATTCAGTAACTGTTACCTCAGGCTCATGTTCAAATAATGACAATATAAATGTTAATGTGGTAACAACTCCAACAGTTAACTTAGGTAATGACACTACAATATGCCAGGGACAGGATCTTACTCTTGATGCAGGCGCATCGGGATATAATTACCTATGGTCAACTACGGAAACAACACAATCTATTACGGTTAATAGTAGTGGAACATATAAAGTTACAGTTACCAATGGCGGTTTATGCCCTGTTGTCGATAGCATATTGGTTAATGTCCAGCCTTATGCTAATGCTGCCATAACGCCGGCAGGTCCTTTCTGTAGCAATACTGCCTCTCTTAATTTATCTGCTGTCGATCCGGGCGGTGTATGGAGTGGCAATGGTATAACAAATACTACAAATGGTACTTTTAACCCGGCAACAGCAGGGGCAGGAAGTCATGAAATTATTTATACTATATCAGGCGCCTGCGGCGATGCCGATACTGTTTATATAACTGTTATGCAAAGTGCTGATGCAACTATCAGCCCGGCCGGTCCGTTTTGCATTCTTGATGCAGCCGTGAATTTAACCGCAGCCGATGCAGGTGGTGAGTGGAGCGGCAACGGGATAACAAATTCTACTTTGGGAACTTTTAATCCTTCTGATGCCGGAGCCGGAAACCATATTATTACCTATGGCATTTCTGGCACATGCGGGGATACTGCCACAATTTCGATTACGGTAATTGAAAAAGCAAATGCAACCATAACGCCGGCAGGTCCTTTCTGCGATAATGAATCTCAATTAAATTTATCTGCTGTCGATCCGGGCGGCGTATGGAGTGGCAATGGCATAACAAATACATCGTTAGGAAGTTTTAATCCCGCTGTTGCTGGAAATGGCACTCACAATATTGTTTATACAATTTCAGGAGTTTGTGGTGATTCAGATACAACACTTATAACAATATACGAAAGCCCTACCGTTTTGGTATTTTCAGCAAACGAAACATGTATTGACATGAATGATGGTATGGCCTGGACTGAAATTAGTGGTGGGGTGCCTCCCTATTCAATTTTATGGAGCAATGCTGAAACTACCGATTCCATATTCTTGTTGTCACCGGGATCATACAATGTTATTGTAAGTGATGCTAATGGTTGCGGCTGGACTCGTCAGTTTGACATTGAACAATCCAACGACTTATGCTATACGCCACATGTTTGGGTGCCTAATATATTCTCTCCAAATGGAGATGGTAACAATGATGTTGCTTATGTTCGTGGCGAAGGAGTGTCGTATTTAACCTTTACCATATACGACAGATGGGGAGAAAAGATTTTCGAAAGTAATTCAATGGCTGTTGGCTGGGACGGAACTTATAAAGGCAAAGATTTAGATCCTGCTGTTTTTGTTTACTACGTTGAAGCAACTTTTGTTGACGGTTCTAAGTCTATAATTAACGGAAATATAACTCTTGTCAGATAATTATTAATTTTGAATAAATTTAATGTTATGAAAAACTTATTTTGTTTGATTTTTATAATATTGTTTGCCTCTTCTATTGTGGCTCAGGATATTCATTTTAGCCAATATAATGATGCTCCGTTAATGACAAACCCATCCCTGGCAGGGTTTTTCGATGGTTCGCACCGTGTATCATTAAATTATAAAAATCAGTGGCGATCAATAGGCAATGCATTCAATACTTATGCTATTTCTTACGACGCTCCTGTTACATCAACATCCAAAGGCAAAACAGGCTTCTTGGCACTTGGAGTAAATGTTTTCAATGACATTGCCGGTGATGTTAAATTAAGTAATTTGATTGGCAATTTAAATATTGCATACCACTTGCGGCTAAGTGATGAACAAATGCTTTCGGCAGGCCTTTATGGTGGTTTTGGACAGCGTTCCATAAACCAAAACAGTATGCAATGGGATAGTCAATATGATGGAACATCAGGATTCGACGGCACTTTGCCGAGTAACGAAACTTTTAATTTCCAATCCTTTGGATATGCCGATTTTGGCTTTGGAATGAATTGGTCTTTGGTACACAACTCCACAAACATGACATCCAATAATGGTTTAAAAGTCAATGCGGGTTTTTCTGTAAGCCACGTTAATAAACCTTCTTTTGAATTTTTCAGTAGTTCAAAAGAAAGTTTGGACATGCGTATTACAGCTCATGCCAAAGCTCTTATAGAAATATCCGGAACCAATACAGCCATTATGCCAACAATATTAACACAGTTTCAAGGTTCACAAAAAGAAATTGTACCGGGAATGATGGCGCGCTATACTTTGAGAGAGCAATCTAAATATACCGGATTTATAAATGATGCATATCTTTCTTTTGGTGGTTATTTCAGAACAGGAGATGCTGTTATTGCTCATGCATTAATTGAATTAAATGACTTTTCAATAGGTTTAAGCTATGACATTAACGTTTCGAAACTAACCAATGCAACAAATGGCAAGGGAGGATTTGAAGTAATGTTGAGATATATTGTACAAAACTCTGTTACAAACAGAACTTTATATTAAGATTTAAATATCCCATATGACATAAAGAGAGGTGAGAATATATTCACCTCTTTTTTGTATCGTGCATAAAATCTTTCAATAAGTAAAAAACAACACTATTTTCTTACATAATGCGGAATATTGTCCGGCAAAACTAGAGAAAGCTCAATTAACCCGGCAAATTCACCATTTTCGTACCACGGACTTTGATATATCATTTTTTTTAGTCCGTTTTTTTCAATGGTATATACATTAGTGTTATGCCCCTGAAGCATTTCTTTGATTTTATCAATGGAAATTTCACTATGACAAGAAAAGATCGACTTGCCAAGCAACTGAAATCCTCCAAATTTCGAAAATGTATCAGCCGATTTATTATTCATGTATATTATCTTGCCTTCTTTGTCCGAAACTGTTATGGCAAAAGGCAACTCATCATACCACTTTATCATTTTAATGAATTTTTAACAAAAATACATAATTTATAATCAATACAAAATAAAAAACCCCCGACACTTAACATCGGAGGTCAAACTTTATAAACTATCAGAATCAGGATATAAGATAATCTCTTTCCCCTATTCCAAACATAACAATTAAAGCCCCTTTTTCAATAATAATTTGTGTAAAGATAATTTGAAATTTGCAAAAGTCAAGTAGCGATATGAATATTTTTTGTATTCGTAGCACTAATATAAATAAACGTTAAAATTTAACATTTATTTAATATATGCTGATTTACTTAATATTAATTTTATCTGAAATTTTTCATCATTCTAACTGAAACAGGGATAATGTATTTTATTTCTTCTTTTGTTAATAAACATTCATGCCCCACTCTGTTTAAAGAAGTTAAATAGTTTCTATTTATTATGTACTTTTTGTGCACGCGTTGAAATTCCTCAGGTAAATCGGTACTAATATCTTTAAGAGTACGGCTCACAACACGCTTATCATCAGGCGTTAATACAATAATGGAATAGCTGCCATCCCCTTCTATATACATTATATCTTTAGTATTTATAAATTCAAAACCTTGTGTCGTGCGAATTTTTAACTTAATATCATTATTAATTACCTCCTTAAGCATGTCGTAGTTTTGCATCGGATGAATATTTGCAATATATCTGTCTATTGTCTCTCTAAGCTCAGCTTCATCAACAGGTTTTAACAAATAATCAAAAGCGGCATATTTAAAGGCTCTTATAGCAAACTCATCAAAAGCTGTCATAAAAATCACATCAAATTCCCGCAAAACTATACGGTCAATTGCATCAAGCATTTCAAAACCGTTCATCCCCGGCATTTTAACGTCCAAAAACACAATGTCAGGCTGATATGTGGCTATGGCATGAATTCCTTCTGAAGCATTTTCGACATTAGCGACTATCTGAATATTGCCAATTTTTTCAATAAGTCTTGCAATGCTTCTTCTGGCTTTGGCCTCGTCATCAACTATAATTACTTTCAACATGAGCGATTCTTAATTTTTCGTAAACAGCAAATATAATAAGTAAATTTTGAAAATAATTAACATATAAAATATTCATGTTGAACCTACCCAGTATGAGAATTACTTTCTATTTCAATAAAAATCATATTTTTGTTACAAAGAAAAAATCAATGACTTTGAAAAAAATTGCTTTTTCATTACTGATGCTGCTAATGATCTCGCAGCTTTTTGCCGGTTCGGGCAAAGTAGATTTCATTGAATGCACAGTAGATTTACAACCAACGGGTGAAGCTGTTATTGGATATTGCGTACGGTACACCGTTCTGTCAGGTGAATTGCATGGTTTTTATTTTAGCGGGCTGGACCGTCTTAAAGTCGGCTCTTTTTCCGATAAAAGTTACGCAATTGACAAATACAACAACAAATATGATTTGTCAATCACCAATGTTGGTGGCGGAAAATATGACATCGTACTTGCTAATGGGAAAGGTGTTGGTAGTGGTTATGTTACGTATTTTTTCTGGTTTGAAACAAATTTTGCCACCGCCGGATATCTTGGAACAACCACCGGCGAAGATGGGAAAGACCTTGTTTACTTCAACTGGGCACCAAGCGAATGGGATGCTGATGCCAAAGGCATGGACCATTATACATTGAAAATTCTGACGCCTTTCAAGCCGGACTTTAACGTGAACGTAAGGGAACGCGTTTATGCCGATAGCCTTATAATGACTGAGAAATGGATGAACGAAAAATACGAAATCGATTTTCAAATAAAAGAAGCGGGCCGACTGATGATGCTGGTGAATAAAAGGTCGCCCGATTATAATTTTTCGCCCAGAGTGCAAATTTACATGCCTGCCGCTTGGTTTGACACCACCGATATCGGCACTTATAAGGAAACTGTTGATACGGTAAAGGAAAGCGAATACAAGAATAAAAACAATCTTGATTCCAAGGGCTTTTGGACCCTTGCTTCTATTCTGCTTGCCGTATTTATATTATATTTTGTTTTCAAAAATAAAAATCTTGCAAAAGCACGTATTCAGGCCGAAAATATTGGTTGGGATAAACTCAACTGGATTCCGCCTAAACTTGAAATGGCCACATTCAGCATTTCGGGTAAAATTTGTGAAAATCTCGATTATTTCGAAGCAGCCTTTTATCTGGAATTTCCGATTAAAAAAATATTTAGCTTCATGCTTGCCTCCTTCGAAGCCCAGCAATATATTAAAATATTGAAAAAAGATCCGCTTACCGTAAAAGTTATTGATACACCAGTTTCTTTTTACAATGATTATGAAGAAATGTTTTTCAATGCGTTGAACGACGACGGCATGTTTTCTCAGGACGAACTGAATGCCATTATGAATAAAGCGATAGCAAATATTCGTGAAAAAGCCTGGGATGCTGATGTTGAAGCAACAAAAAAACACTATCGTGAGTTGCTGAAAGCCAAAACAGATGAATACGAAATGGACAACCCATCTCAGCGCATAAGCATAATGGATGATGCAAATCAAGACTATAGCTATTGGGCAAGGTTTTACAGATACTACCACCCGTATTTTACTTACCACGGCGTGATTAATCCGCCAATATATGAGCAATATATTCCGGTAAATACCGACCATGTGGTATATAGCAATATACATTCTGATATAATCCCCGACATTAATGTATGCCATGCAGCATGTCATGATGCATGTCACAGTGCCTGCCACAGCGCTTGTCATTCAGCCTGCCACAGTGCCTGCCACTCAGCCTGTCATAGCGCCTGCGTAAGCGGCGGTTCTCATTAATAATTTTGAATATGGATCAGCGTTTTAACTGGGTTAAAGAATTCATCGCCAACGTGAGACCTTATATTGAGGTTCGGCTGGAAGATAATATGCTGATAAAAAAACCCAATTATGTTCAAAAACTAAATCCTTCCGGAGCCCTAATCCTGCACCGACTGCTAAATGGAAGCAGTATTGAAAGTTTGCTTAATCATATTGGCAAAAATAAAGAGCAAACAAATGATTTACTTTCTTTTCTGTTAGCCGTAAAATCATCGCTTGAAGGCACTCTGGACATATGGACTCAAAATACTGCTGTTATAAAATCGACATTCGAAGCGCCCTTTACTAAATTACCTGTATTAAGTGAACTTGCCGTTACCGGCAAATGCAATCTTCGTTGTTCGTTTTGCTATGCAGGCATCAATAATGGTTGCTCAACTCATACACAAGATTTAAGCACCAAAGATTTAAAGCTAATTATCAAAAAAATCAGATTGCAGGCAAAAGTACCATCTATTAGCTTTACCGGAGGAGAGCCAACTTTGCGCTATGATTTGCCGGAGCTTATAAAATATGCAAAAAGCCTTGATATGCGGGTAAATCTTATCAGCAACGGATTCCTGATTGATAAGTCTCTGGCAAATGATTTTAAAAAAGCCGGTCTTAGCTCTGCACAAATCAGTCTGGAAGGATCTACCAAAATCACGCATGAAAAAATAACAGGAGTACCGGGTAGCTTCGAAAATGCACTTAACGCCGTTAAAATTCTGAATGCTTGCAATATCCGTACGCACACAAATACTACACTTTCAAAACAAAATATGCACGAAGCGGCAAGCTTACCACAATTTCTGAAAGAACAACTAAATGCCGAACGATTCAGCATGAATCTGATTATCCCGACAGGAAGTGCTCTGGCGAATGAAATCCATTTGCTGCAATACTCCGAAGCAGGTGAAACAATTAAGAAAATTAATGAAGCGGCATTACTTAATGAAATTGAATTCATGTGGTACTCCCCTACACCGCTATGTATTTTCAATACAATAACCGAAGGGCTTGGAAACAAAGGCTGCGCTGCATGCGATGGATTGCTTTCAGTTGATCCCGAGGGTAATATTCTTCCCTGTTCTTCATGGAACGAACCATTAGGAAATCTTATTAATAATGATTTTGATTCTATCTGGTTTTCGGCACGTGCAACCGAAATCAGAAATAAAAATTCGGCACCCGAAGTATGTAAAGGTTGTGACAGTTTAGCCATTTGTCAGGGTGCCTGTCCATTGTTTTATCAAGCCGAAAACAATAATGACTGCAGTTTGCTCAAAGCCAGAAAATCAAACATAACACAAACCGTATTATGAAAAAATTATTCTTTCGTATTTTTCCTCGTATGTCAAACACTCTTCGGGTGGCAATATTCATTTTTCTGTTTATTTGCGGAATCAGTCTTCAATTAGAAACGAGAGAGTTTTGGAGCGGAGCAATACTTATTTTTTGTTCGTCGCTTTTAATGATTAACAAGGGCGTAGATTCACGACTACATGTGGAGCGCTATAGACACAATGCCGAATGGAAACCTACTAACAGACAGCAAATTGAAGATATTATCAAAATGGATAAAAAACTCAGGCGATGGGACAGAAGTGGTTACGAAGTAAGTTCAACCTGGGGTGTAATATTATTCATAGTTGTAATTATTGTTGGATTTTGTTTTATCGGCAATGTAAACGATGATAATATGTCATTTTTTGGTGGTGACTTTTTGATTCTTTTTATACCTCATTTTTTAACCGGTTTCAAAAAATTCGACAAAATCTCACGGACTTTGTTTTATACAAAACATTGTTTAAAAGCCGCCGATATTGCAACGGAAATTAATAAAGACATAAAAATTGAATTTTTGACTTTGCTGATTGAAAACAACAAAACAAAAGCTCTTTATCCAAAAGAAGTAAAACTAAAAATGACTGTTGATGGCTCACCCGAGTCTTTTCTTGGCTGCTACGGTCAAATATCAATCAATTCGGTTAAAGGCACTGATTATCCGTACTTTTATACCGTAATAGTTTTTAAACCCGAATTCAAACTAAATCAAAAATTCAATAACATCACACTACAAAACAAGGGAATGCTGAAAGAATATACCGTAGAAAAGGATGTTCAGGTACTGGTACTCAGACAGGTTACAACACGCACCACCGGCTATTTTACAACTAATAAAGCCGTGCGTGGAATACTTGCGCAAACTTTCGAAACTTATCGGCAGTTAATGACGATGTGATAATTTATAAATTGTGAATTTTCAGCGAGGCTACTTATCACAGGAGTTATACGTATTATTTTAACTATTAAATTTCGTACTTATAGCCATCAGGGATAAAAAGCTCAACTCTTGTTCCCGCAGCTTCACCCTTTTCATTGTATAAATCATGGATGACAAAACCTGCTGGTTTGTCATTGTATCTATTCATTATTTCAAAGAATTTATTAAATACCTTTAGCCCAACCCCATTTGATAATGAACCGTTTTTTGCTGAGGCTGCGCGTCCGATTCCGTTATCTTCAACAAGAAACAAAATTCCATTACTTTTATTAATTGCAGAAACTTGCAGTAAACCTCCACTCGACAAATGTTCAATACCATGCTTCATGGCATTTTCAACAAATATTTGAATACTCATTTTTGGGACGTGGATTTTAAGGTCCAAATCGGGGTCAACGTAAATATTATAATCGAAACGATCTTCGAATCTGAACTTTTGTAATTTCAAGTAATTTGTTACAAACTGAATTTCATCTTCAATAGTACGTGTAATTTTCGATGTGTTTTCGATTGAATTGCGAAGTAGCTGCGAAATTTTTACAAAATAATCATAAGCTTTATCATTGTTTTTTTCCTGCACTTCGCTGCCAATGGCAGCAATGGTATTAAATACAAAATGCGGATCGAGCTGGGCATTTATAGTTTTAACCTGCATTTCGACCAATTCTTTTTGAACTTCAAGTTCCTTGTTTTTAAGAATTTGTTTTCTTCTCATCAATAAATAAATAACACCCGCTACTATTATCAAACTAAATAAAATAACTATAGTTTTAAATTCCCATGTCTGGTAAAAAGCATGCTTTATCTTAAATTTAATTATCTGAACCGGTTCGCTTGAATAGCCATTTTCATTTATGGCAATCAATTCAAAGCAGTATGAGCCCGGACTCAGATTAGTGAAAATTGCTTCGGGATTGTTGGTTTCAGTCCAGATATCGCTATAGCCGGTCAATCTGTATCTGTATTTTATTTGTTCTCTATTTATATATTCCAGCCCATCACATATAATGCGGATATTGTTTTGTTTCGGCTCCAGTTTAATAAGTGTATCAGAATAAATTTGAGAATTATTAATTTTTTTCCATAATAAATCTTTTGTGCTTATCTCAAAAGATACCAAAAAAGGTCTTGGCGGTACCGTATCGTAATAAGTTTTTGACGGATCAAAACATATTACACTTTCAGAAGTGGGTATCCAGATTTTTCCTTTTGAATCAATGCATGAGCCATTTTGACCACATTCAATCCCCAAAAACCCATTATATCTGTCAAATTTTTGTATCGCCTGAAGATTGTGTTTCTTAAACTTCTCTAAATCAACAGTAATTAAACCCTCGGTACCTCCGGCTACAATTTTTTTATTATCCCACAGTGAAATAAAATAATAATGCCCTTCGGAAATCCTTATATGCGATAAGCCGTCATAACAATAAAGTCCGTCTTTGTTTGCATACCACATATTGCCATCACCCGTGGATTTAGCTGATACCACGCCATCATTTGCCAGTTTGGGATCATAGTGCTTTATAAGTATCGAGTCATTTTCAAGTAGAAAAACAGCTTTGTTTGTGCATATCCACAAATTGCCTTTAATATCCTTTTCTATATTCAATACATTGCAATTTTCTATATTTAAATGCTTAATGTCTTTTGATAATAAGTTATATATAAATAAATCGCCATTGGTCCCAAAATAAACATTTTTACTTAGAGTATCTTCGTGTGCTGATAAGCAAGTCTTGTTTTGATTATTATAAGTTAAAGGCAAAAAAGAAAAATTCCCATGGTCATAAATTAATATCCTGAAGCATGTCGGAATCATCCATTGTCCGAGCGAATTACAAAAGCCATTCATGTAAAACAACTCATTGGGCAACATATATTGACGATAGTTCGGAACTTCGGATAAAACATTGTTTTTCATCCAAAACAATTGCCCCATAAAAGAAGCAAACACTATTACAGAATCTTTATCCTCAAAAATACTCCATACGTATCGGGGCATAGACGACTTCCAATCAAAATTTCTGAAAGCCTTAGACTGCTGATGAAAAACTCCGTTTTCGGTTCCAATAAACAAATTGCCGTTATCGTCCTCGGTAATGTCACAAATCATTACATCCATAAGCGAATCCTTATCGACAACATTACCCGACGTATCAATTCGTATCCAGATAGATTCGTTTTGTACAAATATTATATTATTGTTTTTGGTTTTAATAAATATGTTTTTTGCAGTATTGTTTTTGCTATTGTAAATAAGCTTAAAATTAACTCCGTCAAACGCATAAATATTGTAACCCAAAGTTGTGTTTTGCCCGTTGTTTATAATATTTAGTACAAAAATCTTATTGCCTATTACTACCTGCCAGCTGCCCAATCCCGAAAAAAGCTTTGTTAAACCACCTTTATTGCTATATCTATAAACTCCTGTCCTTGAAGACACCAAATAATCATTGCTGTTTGGAATTGGATTTATATCATAAAAATATAGCAATTCATTACTACTGAACGAAATGTTTTTTTTGCCGATTCTGTGTATCTGAAAACATGAATCCGATAATATATACGCCTCTTTGCGCTCTGTATTAATCTTTATTTTACTTACAATAAAATCTTTAAATTCTTTAAATAAATAAACCTTGTTATTACTGCAAAAAAATAAAGAACTTTGGTTGTGAAAAAATAATTGATTGTTAAATTCGAAGAATCCATGAACAACAGACCTTGTTAAATGCTGATATACCAAATGCTCAATTCGCGCACCATCAAATTTGCACATTTCCCCCTTGGTAGACAAATAAAATTTATCATCACTTCGGTGAAATACTCTAACAATTTGATTCTGCGGCAAACCGTCAAAAATCGTATAACGCTTATAGCTGTATTGCTGTGCTGAACAAAAACAAATTATAAATAGAAAAAATAAAAATGTATATAACTTCATATTAATATCAAAATTAGTCAATATATTTTTTTCAATGATGTTTTGTTTTGTTAGTTAATGCTAATTTAACTTTTTTTACCATAAAAGATTTTAAGTTGAAATATGCAAACTTTAATGACCGGTATAATTGAAGCAATAATATTTATTTTATATTTTTGTTTACAATAAAACATCATGCGAATAGACATACTTACTTTATTTCCCGAAATGTTTTCGGGACCGTTTTCGGAATCAATTATTAAACGAGCTATTGCTAAAGGCATAGCAGAAATACATATTCATAATATCAGAGACTTTTCAAAAGACAAACATAAACGGGTAGATGATTATCAGTTTGGAGGTGGCGCAGGTATGGTAATGATGGCAGAACCGGTTGTTGACACAATTGAATCTCTAACTTCCGTACGTAAATACGATGACATTGTTTTTTTAACTCCCGACGGAGAAAAATTCACTCAATCTGTTGCCAACAGACTTAGTATGCATAAAAACATAATCCTTTTATGCGGACACTACAAAGGGCTTGACGAGCGAGTTCGCGAGCATTTCATCACGCGCGAAATATCCATCGGCGATTATGTGCTTAGCGGTGGCGAACTGGCTGCATGTGTAGTAAGCGATGCTATCATACGTCTTATTCCGGGCGCACTTAACGACGAAACATCTGCCCTTAGCGATTCGTTTCAGGATGGTCTGTTATCGGCACCTGTATATACCCGCCCTGCCGACTTTCGGGGATGGAAAGTACCGGATGTTTTATTGTCGGGACACGAAAAAAACATAAACGAATGGCGCCAGCAACAATCGCTGGAACGAACAAAAAAACGGCGACCGGATTTGTTGGAATGATTTTATTATGTGATGAAAGTTATGCAATTTGGCTTTAATGCCACTGTGAAAGAAGTACTTTCCTGTCCACCAAGCTGCACACTAAATATACGCAAGGCACTGTCTGCAAACCCACTCCTGCCGCTGCAAGCAACACAAAATTACAAACACTGCATTGGCCATTAATTGTTTTTACGTTAATTCAAATTACCTGAAATTAATTATGAATTTCAAGCCCAATAATTACTTTTCTAACACCAGCGTTTTTATTATCGTTTCTTTTCCCGTTTCAATTTTTAAATAATAAAGACCAGATGCAAGACTACCTAAATCAATCAATATTTGTTGTTGGCCAATAGGTTCGCATTTGTAATCAATAGTTTTAATAATCACTGACTGCATTGTGTATATTGTAACTGTAATTCGGTCACATTCAGTAAAATGTGTTTGAAGTATCACTTCGCCAAAACAAGGATTAGGGTATAGCATTGTACTGTCTTTTTGCGCTAAATTCTCAATGCCTGATGCTCCAGGAGCAATTTTTGTCCAATACACATCGTATGTATTATAATTTGTATTAGTGAGTGTAATGTTCCCAAAAATCATATTGGAGCCTTCAAAATATCCTGTAAGGAAAGCATTGCCATAATTATCGCAAGCAATACCATTACCATAACCACCTGAAGCGCCAGAGCCTGCAAAACGATAAGCATACTGAACCTGACCTGCATTATTATATTTAACCAGAAAAATGTTGTCCCCAAAACCTACTCCATTAAGTATATTACTGCCAAAAGTTACACTTGGAGGAGTGAACCATCCTGAGATATATGAATTACCTGAAATGTCAGTTGCTATACAATATGCCTCATTTCCTTCCGGGCCGGGGATCGCACATTTAGCCCATTGTGGATTTCCGTTATCGTCAAATTTTGCAATAAAGGTGTTATCGTTTGGTGAATTGATATTTGTCAATGTTGTTGTGCCAATTGTTGTGGCAGTACCTTCAAAAGTTCCTGCTACATAGCTATTTCCGCTATTGCCAATAGAAATGCCGTTTGCCATGATGCCGCCATTAATGCTGCTTGCCGAAGTTGCCCACATTAAATTGCCATTGCTGTGTATTTTTGCAACAAAAAGACAAGCGTCAGAGCCACTATTAGTAAGTGTAGTAATACCAAAAACGATGGAGGGACTCTTATAAAAACCTGTTATAAATGTATTACCGGCATTATCTGTTTTAATTGCTTTAGCTTTTTCATCGTCGTTGCCTCCTATTGCAATAGCCCATTGGTTAATTCCTGAAGCATTAAATTTAGCTACGAAAATATCGGTGCCGCCATTATTAGTTAAAGTTTGTGAGCCAAAATCAAGCGAATTGCTGTCAAAGTAACCGGCAATATAAACATTTCCACTATCATCACAAGAAATGCCAAGCCCTTCTTCGTCATAATATCCACCAATTGCCTTTGCCCATTTAATAACACCATTGCTGTCATATTTAGCAATAAATATATCACGACTTCCTGAATTGGTAATTATTGTCCCGTCAAAATTAATTGTTGTACTTTCAAATCTACCGGTAACAAATACATTTCCGTTATTATCAACAGCAATAGCATTTCCATATTCATAAGAACTGCCTCCGGCACTTTTTGCCCAAATACAGTTTCCGTTAATATCAAACTTAGATATAAAAACATCTGTGTAGTTTGACGATGTGGAATTTGTACAGGTTACTGCGCCAAAGTTCAATGTTGTACTTTCAAAATGACCGGTAATATATGTATTTCCATTTTCATCTACCGCTATTCCATTACCTTCATCCAGTTTGGCACCATTTGCATTCTTTGCCCAAAAAACATTTTGCGCGTTTACTTCTGCAAGAATAAGAATGAAAAAAAGAGTAAGCAATTTTTTTATATAATGTCAATTTAAGTTTTACTTTATTTTTTTGGCATTTGTCATTTGCTTTTCAATAACATTTCCAAAAAGCATTTTTAGATTTATTATTTTTCTCAAATATATAATTTTTTAAGTTATAAGTAAACAAATATTGGCTAACGTTTTTGGGCTTTACATTCGGGCGGTGGAGTACCTGTCACACACCCTGCGAACTAACGACTTATAAAATATACGTAATTCTGTCAAATGAGCAAATTGTTATGGATAAAGACAGGCAATGTGTTAGCGCCTGTTTTTATCTATTTTATTTTCTAATTCACTTTCCATCTCTTCAATCGAAGGTAGTTTTGTTCTCAGATTCTCTGGAATAGCATCCGTAAGACAATACTCACTGATTCCCATTGGTTTATTTATATCCCGTAATGCATATTCAACTTCTATTCTGTCTTTACTTTTACACAATAGGATTCCAATCGATGGATTGTCATCAGACTTCCTTAATTGACTGTCTACAGCAGATAAATAGAAATTCAGTTTGCCTGCATATTCTGGTTTGAATTTCCCCGACTTCAGTTCAATTACAATAAAACAACGTAAATCGACATGATAAAAAAGCATGTCAATAAAATAGTCATTTTCGCTTATTTCAATTTTAAATTGCCTTCCTAAAAATGCAAATCCTTTTCCTAGCTCTAGTAAAAATTATGTTATATGCTTTGTTAATTCGTCCTCTATTGCTCTTTCTATAGCATCATCCTCTAACCCTAAGAAGTCAAAATTATAAGGATCTTTCAAAGTTTGCTCAGCAAGTTTCGATTGAGATACTGATAATGTATTTTCAAAATTACGCATTACCTTAGCAGACTTTTCGAAAAGATTCTTTGTTATCTGTATTTCTAAAGTATATCTGTCCCAGCCATTTTCTATTGTTTTCAAACAGTAAAACTCAGCCTCCTCAACATTCTTTACTTTGGTTATTATCAATCTATTATGACTCCATGGAATTTGTGCCACAAGCTGTGGCACAAATTGATATTTCTGCGAATAGAACTTATACCATTGGCTCATAGTATATAAATTTCTTCGAGAAAAACCTTTTATTCGTGGAAATTCGTGTTTAAGTTCAGTCGCAACTTTTTCTATGAAACTACTTCCCCAATTTGCTTTTTCTTGTTTCTCTGCAATCGATTTCCCAATATCCCAATACAATTCAATCAATTGAGAGTTAATCGAAAATGCAACTTTCCTTTGCGCTTCGTGTATTTTGGATTTTATGTCAATTAACCAATCACCAAAGCCGGTTAAATTCAGTTCTTCGTTCATGAGACAAAAATAGTAATATTCAGTAAATTACGCTTAAGGCTAACGATTTGACAACTTAGATTTCAGATTAAATTTTATCACAAACAATAATACAAAGCCAATAATTCAAAATTGATAAAACCTTTATGCAAAGCATAAAACCTCGCCTTGTGACAAACTATATGTTTGTAGCTTACATTTTATTCTGCCATCTCTTGATTGACATATTTGTCAATACGTTTATTTCTTGCGTTTATAAAACAAGTAACTCCTTTTTTGTAAATCAGATATTCTTCAATATCCGCAAATGTTGGCTTCGTTTTAAAATTGTCAAACGGTAAATAAAACTTAATATTTTCATTCTCGTCAATAAGGTCGTTGAGTAGAAAAAAGTCAATATAACCTTTAAAGCTATCAAACAATGCAAAAAAATCATTATAACGTTTAAAAGTTTCGTAAAGAGGACTATGTTGTCCTGAGTAAAAAAGCCGAATACATTCTAATGTTAAATCAAATCTGTCGTCAATTAAGCCGTTTACTCCACGAGCCTGATTGATTGTGAATTTGTTGTCTATTTTATTCTTAGGGAATAGTGTGTAAGCACCAATTGTTGAACCAATGTCAAACAGTTCGTTTACTTCGTTTGGAATTTGCTTTATTAGCCATTGCTTTTTTTCTGGTTTCTATATGAATGAGTTATGGCATCACTTCCTAAATTAAATTCTCCCAGTTCAGATTTATGATATAAATACGTCCCGCTTTTTTTGCTATCCAATTCAAAAAGTTGACCGTTGGGCAATCGCTTACTCCATAATATTTTATGATATAAGCGAAGTGTTTGGCTAGTGCTGTCCGGGTCGCCGCCATTTGCATCTGAATAAACATTAAAGGTTATATCTATTTTCATTTGTTTGGCGTGTTATTGTTTATTTGGCATTCATCATTCACTTTACAATAATATTTCTAAAAAGTATTTTTTATATGATAAAGAATTTGACTTTGCGCTATTATAGCTTTTTCCTTGTTATAATAAGGAAACTCAAAAACTACAGAATTTTCAACACCAACTTCACTACAAACAATAATTAGCCTTAATCTGCTGTTAACTTCCTCAATTTTTACTTCTTTTATTGTTTGCAGGTCAATTTTATCCAATTCCTTAACACCCTCAAAAGCTTCGGGTTTTAGAATTATCAAATAGTCATCCGTTATTACACCGTGTAAATCATCCGTTTTTTTCGAAATATTAGGAGAACCCCAAAGATATGTTGATAACATAAAATTAGGATATTTATAATATCCGCCTTTTTTAAGTTCCCATTTTTCCACCCTATCTATTATTATGGAAAATAAAAAAAGACCTAATAATATTAAGACAATTATACCAATTGTTTCAATATACATAAGATTCAATATTTCCAATAAGTTAATCCAAAGGTGCATGCAAAATATTTTATAAATTGAAATTCCTTTATTATTGTTTAATTATAAATTGTATAGCCGTATCTATAATCCTTCCTTTCATCAATAGCTTCAATGACAATAAAGTTATTAATTTTTTCTTTGTATTTAGAGGAATTTGCCTTTTTTGTAATATTAATATTTAATGAGTTGTCTTCTCTTCTATCCAATAACGGGCGCAGCTAAATAAAGTAAGAAATTTGCCATATTTAAAAATCTGCCATTAATAATATCTAAAATTAACAAAAAAACTTGAGTATTCATTCACCTTGTTTTTTATTGAACCGATATTGATTTTGGTTATTTCTTCATTTCAATTTCAACATTTTCAGTATCAACAACTAAAATATATGATTTTTCATTCATTAAATCTTCACAATAATACTCAACCAAATTTTTTCTGTTTTTTGAGTTTCTTTATTTCTTCGAGCAATTGCTCACGAGTATAATCTTCGTATTTTTTCGTCATTCTCCTCAGTCTTAAATTCTAAATTAAATACAATTTTTAGGTTCAATCATACTTTTTTCGCAAAACGCTGTCCCGCCATTGCAGCCAACGTCCGGCAGCTTTGCGAGGGAGCGGACTTTTAGCACAAATACTGAATAGAATTACTACTGTTCAACTTTGCACTATCGTTCAATCTGAGCCGTTCACCCGCTCTCTTGCCAATTTGTTTGTTGTGGGCTGTTAATCATTAAATAAAACTATTGCTTAATTAAATGACCACTACCTGTAATATCTGTCGTAATGTTTGTAGGATTTCCTATGTAATATACATTGCCGCTCCCATTGATAGTAACTTTTAAGGATTCTGTACAATAAACCTTTACATTTGCACTTCCCATAATAGTAACTTCTACAGATTTCGCTTCAAAACTAAATCCATTGACATTTCCGCTTCCCATTGAAACAATTGAAAGTTCATTAGTCGTACCTTCGGGTAATGTAATATCCCCTGAGCCATGAGTTTGTGCTTCAAATTTTTGGTTTGCAAATATTCCATTCGCATTTATTTCACCACTACCATTTGTTCTTACAGATGTCAATTGAGGCAAACTGATAAACGCTTCTGAATTATCGTGTTTTATGGTTGTCTTGTCTTTATATCCAATAGTCAATACATTATTATTAACTATTGTTTCAAGGTAGGGAATTAAATTTGAATATGCTTTTACTTTCACTGAATATAGACTGTCATAGTTAATGAAAACATTGGTTGAAGCATTGACTACAATTTGATTGAATCCTGACACTTGCCTGTTTTCTGTTTTAACAGGTCCGTGTCCGGAAATTCGTTCCTTATTGCAGGATAATGTAGCTATTGATACAGCCACAAGTAATAGATACTTTCTCATAAAAATCAGTTTTAAATTTTGTTCTTCTTTAAATTTTATTTTGTTAGTTCAAAGAGTTGTCGTGAGTTAATTGCCCACAACGGTTGCGTGTATGAAACGTTTGGCATTTCGAAGCGATTTCCTGTCAAGTTACAACTACTTTTGAAACGAGCTGAAACGCTTGATAAACCACTGACTGCCAAATGTTTTATACACGATGTTGTGCTCCGTTTTTCTTTCATTCAATCGTCAAAGTTCTTTAAATAATCCTGTCAACAAAAAGAAATCTACTAACTGGATTAGCTAGTAGATTTCAAATTCCAATTTGTCATTTTTTTTCACTAAAATTCTCTTGAAGCACAATTCAATGAAGATGAACGGAACTCAATTTTTTTAATATTCAATTTGTCTTTCAACAATTCATAGAATACTGTGCAGAACCATTCACATGTAGATGGGCCTTTACTAACAGCTACCCTGCTTTCAGGATATGACTTAACTAATTCGTGGTTTAGAGCTTTTGCTGGTGTTCCAAATCTATTAGTTGTACCTTTCATTCCTGTTTGCTCATAACCTTGCAACACTAAATCAAGTAATGGGTCGCCTTCTTGAAAAATCGTTGCGTGCATGAAGTTGTCGGCTACTGCCCAAGCTAATTTTTGTGCCTCTTTTACTGGGTAAGCGTAATTGTTTTTATCTAACTCCCCTTCGATTTCAATCGTTAGCAATCCCGAATGTCCATGAAGATAGCTTGCTTCTCCCGAATAATTCATAAATCTGTGTGCATACTGGAAATCTAATTTCACAATAGACCTGTACTTGTTGTTTGACATAATTTAATCCTCCTTGAATTAATGATTAATATTTAAATACAATTTGTTTTTATTAAAGTTTTATATTCTTATTTTTTTCCATTCCTCTTTCATGCGGGTAATGTCATTTATCCAATCTTCGATGTCGTTTTCGTGTTCGAGTTCTTCATTTAGAATCTGAACTGCCATTTGATGCGTTGAATGGTCTTTGCCTGCTGTAAAATCTGCAATTTCTTGATACCTCTGAATTGCACATCTTTCACCTTTTAGATTTTGCTCTAAAATCACCTCAATATATGGGTCAGAAGGCTCGTCATAAGGACATCTTGCAAGTTTTGTCCATTCTGTCGGATTTATTACAGGCGTTCCACCTAATTGAATAATTCGATTAACTACCAATAAAGCGTGTCCCAATTCTTGGTCTGCGTGCAATAACAATTCAGGCTCAACTTCGCTTCTCATTGGACCTTCCATTAATCTTGCACCAATCCAATACTGATAATATGCAAGCCACTCTTCAGAAAGTGCTGCATTAAGCATTTTTAAAAGTTCTTCTACATCAACTGATGAGATTTTTATACCTTGTTTTCCCATATATTTTAAAATTTTAAAGTGAATAATTAGCATTTATTAAAAGTACCTCTAATTTGAAGAACTATATCTTCAATCTTAAATCCTTTGATATTCTTGTTTTTAAAATGATTTTGTAATAATATATCTAATTCCTCATCCTTATAATCCTCTATTAAATCGCATTCAGAGCAATACAAATGATGGTGATTTTCAATTATACCATCGTATCTCATCACATCTCTATCTGTTGTTACCTTTTTTATTAGTCCGTTTTCAACCAATGTTTCAAGCACCTTATATACAGTACCCGTGGCAATATTTGGGTGTGCTTCTCTGATATATTCAATAATATTATCGGCGGTTGGATGATTGTTTAATTTATAAATTGCTTCAAGTATCACAACTCGCTGAGGGGTTGTTTTTAATCCCTTTTCAGCAAATTTATTTCTTATATCTTCTATCAAAACCTTCATTGAATCTTTCCTTAATGATAATTATTCTTTTGTAAGAACAAATATAATCTATCTTTTTAAATAATCCAATTTTTTATTTCAAAATTTTTCTGTCTGGTTTCACTTTATTTGGAACGCTGTCTTTTTAAAATTGCCCACAACGGTTGACTCGCTTGGCGAAGACGGCATTTTTAGCACGGAACTTTAACCGAAGACGAAACTTTAAATTTACGAAAAACTTTCTATTGAAGACGTTCCCTGCCGTTTTTGCCAAACGAGCTGTTACCAGCAAGTGCATTCATCTGTTTGCACTCATCGTTTGTTTATACACAATAGTTTTATTTACAAGCTTCATCATAGGCTAATTTGTAAGGCATATTAAAATTTTCGTATAATGCTTTTAATTTAAAAGCGTTGAAATAATAATATCCTGAATGCTTTTTCCACAACTTTTCACTATAACTCTTTAATTTCTTCTTGTCTTTTTTTAGAAATGCAATTGTCCCATTAAAGTATAATCGCCATTCTCTGTCAAAAATTTTGTTGAAAAAATTTGTTGATTTTTTCATATTTTCAATAGCAGAATCATATTCGTTGTTAAATGCGTATAGTTGTCCAACGTGCCAATATATTTCGTGTTTATTTTTTTGTTTGCTCGTTTGTAAACTGTCCAACAAAACATCGATAGCATCTTGATACTTTCCACTATCTGCAAGTTCTCTCCATAAGTCCTTCGTTTCTTTCTTGCAGGTACTTGTTGTTTGAGCTGTACTTGTGAAGAAGAAAAAACAAAAAATAATTAGAGTATAAAAAGCACATTTGTATTGTTTTTCAAAGTTCATTATCTAACTGTTTTGTCTGTCATCTTTGCATTGCTGCTAACGTTTTTCAGCTTGGCGAAGGTGGCGACTTTTAGCACTACACTTCAATCGAAGCACGAATGTTCAAATTTACGAAAAAGTTTGATACGAAGCACTAAACCGCCACTTTTGCCAAACCGATGTTACCAGCTGGCGGAATTTTCGTTCGTCTTGCAAACCTTTTTATTTTTTGTTTTTAAGGTTGGGGAAAGAAAAATTTTGAAACTCTGTCTTGGCGTTGGAAAAGGTGAAAGCTCTTTTGCAAACTTGGGCTTGTGTGTTGGCTTGTGTGGTTTGCAAATGTGCTTACACCTGTGCGGTGGATTATTTTACCCCCCAAACATTTGTCGTCTTTACGTCAAACAAACGAACAGGAACTATAAATTTCTTTTCAATTTTCTTAATGTGTTCTATGTCGTTGTCAAGCATACTTTTTGGAAGCATTGTCTGGGGCTGACGATTTTATTAAACCTGTTTCCAATGTGTCGGCAATGATTTTTGATGCAAATGAAACGTTGTTTAGCCAATATTGAAATCAACTCAAAATAACTCACCTTTAAAATCCTTCAGAGGGATTTCCAAATCAAGTATTTCTATTGAGATACTTTTCGATGATTGTATTGGTGCAATAATTTGATTGAATGATTTTCGGTCTTTGGTAATATACCCTTGTATATTTCTATTAAATAATTGTGCCATCAATTTACAATCATCCTTTATTACATTCCGTTCATTGTTTGCTACCTATTCTTTATGATTGAGTAAGATAGCATGAAACTCCCCAGCTGTTTTACCATCAAAAAAGTCAAATGGAATAATTTTTACAAACTCAAGAGGCAAATTAGCAGGGTCATCTTTTACTGAGTATTCTGCAATAACTATGGAGGAAAGGTAAATGTCAATTTTCTTTTCTAAAAAATATTTGAAATAGTCTTTTGCGTTTTAATGCAAATCATCATTGCTTTTTAGCAACCTAATACAAAATGAGGTATCCAATAAAATACTATCCATTTGCACCTCCTCTAATTTGTTGCAGCCACATATCTACATTTGGTATTGCATTCCATTTGACAGAGGCTCTTTCTATCAACAAATCCAACTTGTGCTCGTCATAGTTTGGATTGTATGTAATATACTCTATCAACTTTAAGTCAAAAGGTTTTCCATCAGATAGGTTTTGTTTGCCTTTTGCTCGCACTCCGTAAATTTTAAACAATCGCTTTTCGCCTTCTAAAAGTTGTTGCTCTGTTGCACTAATTATCAATTTGCCATACTCTTTGGTAAGTAAATGAAAATTGGGATTATTACCGCCTTCTTCGTTGACTTTTCCATATAGAACGAATTCAGTTTCAATAAAAGTAGCAACAACTTTAAAAAAACCAGTGTCTTTATTGATTTTTAAAATTGGTTCGGTATTGGAAGAGCTATAAAATGAAATTTCAAGATTTTTTTCGGCAGCTCTCCGCTGAAACTTATCAATTATTTCTGCTCTTTTATTGTCTAAGAAATCAATGTTTCCTCGGTTTTTAATTTCGGCACTTAAACCATTAAAAAGTAGCACTCCTGAAATGGGCAGATAAAACAAATTACGGGCTGAACCTTCTTCTATTTTGTACGAAATATGTGGTCGTTCAGCTTTTTCGCCTCTCGTAGGGTACAAAAAAGTTTCTACATCGCTGATAATTTCTTTAATCTCAGCAATGTCAATATCAATGGGTTTAAGCGGTTTATTACCCACTTTACCATCAATTTTCACTTCTATGTAACCTTGTTCTTCCACAGTGCAAATTTACAATTTTAAATGGTAGTTTCCACATCTTCCTTCATTCCCCAAACCTCTCCAATCTTATCTTTTATCTTTTGCTCAAAAATTTCTATTAAGCGTTTGTTGGCGTTTACCAATTGTTGTTCTTCTTCTATGCGGGCAACGATTTCGGTTTGTTCGGGAAGTGGGGGAAGTGGGATTTCCAATTCTCTCAAACTACTTTGTTTAATACCAAGCACGGTTGAACCAGTTGCATAGTTTTCTATTTTCTTTTGTACAAATGGGTTGAGAAGTGCCTGAACTAAAAACTCACTTAATAAATTTCCACTTTTAGGTCTTAATAGAATAATTCTTTGCGCAAGACTAATTTTTTCATCTAAATTTAAAAGAGCGACATTGCCCAAAGGTGCTTCAGTTGTAAAAAGAACATCGCCTTTTTTTGGAATTCCTCTCGTCATAACGATTTCATAATCTTCCTTTGCTATAAACTCTTGTGGTTCAATGTCAATAAAACCTTTCCTTACATTTTTTGCAGTAATAAGGCGAATTCCATTTTCAGTTTTTGTTGGAGTTTTCCCTCTGTAATCAATAAAATTACATAATTCATCAAGTGTTAGTATTTCCCAATCGGGGTTTATTTTAATGGTAGGTTTGTAGTTGTTTACAATTTGTTTGGCTCCGTCTATTATTTTTTGATAGGCTTCTATTTCGGCTACTATTTGTTGTTGGATGGAAAGGGGTGGAAGGGGGATTTCTATTTCTGCTAAATCACTTGCTGTGATACTTGGATATTGTCCTTTACCACTCATTGCTATCATTTGTTCAACAATAACATCTTGACAAACTACATAGTAAAGATATTTTCCGATTATATTTTCCTTCTCTGAGAGTACTGCAAAACCAGTTGAAGCAAGACAATTTTTAGGTAGGTTTTCTAAATGTGCAAATGCTTTTAAGTTTGGTCTGACCGTAGAAACAAGAACATCGCCATTTTTCACAACCCGTCTTGCTCTGCTTGGCGCTTCATTTGGATTTATCAATTTATTGAAAGAAACTTTTCCTGTTCCATTTTCAACGGATTCAATATCAATGTAAACAAACTGTTCGTCTTTGAACAATTTTATTGGGTCTGTAGTTTTAGAATTTATTTCTACAACATCGCCAATTTTCACCAATTCGTAATTAGTAATTTTTAATTCGTCATTGCTCACATATCTTTCCCCACTCAACACCACATCTTTGTTCGCCAACACGGTTTCTTTTTCTACCAAAGTTGCCATTTTTTGAATTATGAGTGATGAGTTATGGGTTATGAGTTCATCAATATTTATAGCTTCTCCGTTGGCAAGTTTTAATTTATAATTCGTAAGTATTTCCAACGCTGTTGGAAGGTCGTTTTTGTCAATTTCTCGGCGTTGTGCGCCCAAATCAAAACCGTCGTTTTCAATTTTTAAAAACAAAATATGCTGGCTTTTCTTCGCTAATTTTTTGTCTAAAATCAATACGCTTGTTTTTACACCGCTATACGGCTGAAACACGCCTGCCGGCAAACTGATTACTGCTAATAAACTATCCTCTACTAATAATTTTCGGAGTTGTTTGTAAGCATTTTGGCTGGTGGCTACAATGCCATTGGGTACAACAATTCCTGCCCGTCCGTTGGTGTTCAAATGTTCGGCAATGTAGTCGGTAAATAATACTTCGGCTTTGTTTGCTTGTACACCGAATTTTTTATGTGGTCTAATTCCGCCTTTCGGTGTCATAAATGGCGGATTCGCCAAAATCACATCAAAGGTTTCGTTCCAGCGGTCTTCACTGCTCAACGTGTCGTATTCGTAAATTTGCGGAGTAGCAAAGCCGTGTAAATACATATTCGCCAAACTCAATCGTACCATATCGGGGCTAATGTCGTAACCTACTATATTTTGTCCGAGCCTTTTTCTTTCTTCTGGCGTAAGTCCTTTTAAGAATTTCTTTTTAGTTATGAGAGACGGTTTAGTTATAAGTGATGAGTTATGAGTTATGTCGGTACTCAACTCATCACTCATAACTCCTACCTCATCACTATTTACTCCTAACTCATAATTCAAGATGTGTTTGTAGGCACTCAACAAGAAACCGGCAGTTCCACAAGCAGGGTCAAGCACGGTTTCATTTTTCTGTGGGTTTACGCATGCGGTTACAAAATCAATAATGTGGCGTGGCGTTCTGAACTGTCCTGCATCGCCTTGGCTTCCCATTACGCTCAAAAGGTATTCAAAGGCATCACCCAATTTCTCACTGTGGCTGTATTCAAACTCGTTGATGTGTTTTAAAAATAGTTTCAAAGTGCTTGGGTCGCGATAAGGCAGATACGCATTTTTAAAAATATTGCGAAACAGTTCGGGAATGTTGGGATTGGTGTTCAGTTTTTCCAATGCCTCGCTGTAAAGCGTTAGTGTTTCCTGTCCGCTTAATGATGGGTCAAAGAGTTTTCGCCAGCCGTATTTGGTATATTCGCCTATAAAGAATTTTGCTTTCCCTTTAAATTTTTCAACGGCTTCTTTATCCATATCGTCCATAAACTTATAGATAAGAGCCAGCGTAATTTGCTCTATCTGACTTTTCGGGTCAGGCACTTTTCCTACCAGCACATCACGGCAGTCGTCAATATTTTTTTTGGTTATGTTATCCAGCATTTCGTTATTTATGAGTTATGAATGATGAGTTATGAATGATGAGTTATGAATGATGAGTTATGAGTGTTTTTGTTTGGTGGTTAAGATGGCACTCCGAATCATTTTTAGTAATTCAGTGGCATCTGTACTCATACTTTCATATTCTTGTTTGTTTATGTATTCTGTTTGTTTTAAAAGTTCAATCCAATAAATAGATTCATCACATTCTTTTTGAGCAATGGCAAGTTTATGAATAAAATCTGCTTTGCTTTCGGCATTTTGTGCTTCTCTTACCAATGCCCCAACGGCAGTTCCACTTCTTAAAAGTTGTTTACTTAGCACATATTCATTTTGATTTTTGCTTAGGTGTTTATATAAATTCACAATCCGAATTGCAAAAGCAAAACTCTTATCTTGTATTATACTCTTACTCATAACTTATCACTCATATTTCTTAACTCCTTACTAATAAATTCTTGCAGTTGTTCGGTACTTGGCAATTCGAGCATATATTTGCTTACAAACAAATCTTTGTCCGAATCGGCAACTGCATATTCAACCAATTCTTTATTGTTTTCGGTTACTAAAAGCAATGCCACAGGCGGATTGTCGTCTGGTAGCATAATATTCTTTTTGTAATAGTTGATGTAGGTTTTTAATTGCCCGATGTTTTCGTGTTCCACTTCTTTCATTTTCAGGTCAATCAAAACGTGGCATTTCAACACACGGTGGTAAAACACCAAATCAATGTGATAATATCTATCTCCAATGATGATTCGTTTTTGTTTTGCCTCAAAGCAAAAACCGTGACCAAGCTCCAATAAAAATTCTTCAAGATTATCAATCAATGCTTGTTCCAAGTCTGATTCATAAACCACATCTTTGGCTTTTAATCCTAAAAACTCAAACGTAAAAGGTGATTTGATAATATCGGTTGGCACTAATGCTTGCGATTTTTCTTGCACAATACGGCTCAACTTTTCGGGATTGTTGCTCATTCCGCTACGTTCAAAGTACAAAGAATTGATTTGGCGTTTCAGTTCTCTCACACTCCAAGTTCCTTTCATACATTCTATTTCGTAGAAAGTGCGTTTTAATGGGTCTTCTATTGGGAAAAGTAGGGCTAAATGTGTAAAAGAAAGCCGTTCAATTAACTTGTTTGGTGGAACTTGTAAATCATCAGGCAAAGCACCTTTGAATTGTGCAGACACCGTCTGCATAATTTCAAATGACTGATTTTCAATATCTTGTAATTGTGCAGTTGGCGACTGCACAATTTGATTAAAGCCAAGTTGTTGTAATTGCTCAGTCAGCGACTGACCAATTTGAGGGTATAAATAATAGAACTGACGAAACAATTTAAGATTTCGAGAACTCAATCCTTTTTGATTGATAGATTCAGCCAATTCATCTAATAAATTTTCGCCATAAGTAGCTCTATCCGAGCCGTTTTGTTCAAATTCTACAATATAAAAACCAATCAGCCAATTGCGAATAGTCAAGTGTTTATTTACCGACCTAATCGCACTTTGTTGAAGTTGATTATGCGTTGATTGTATGGTGTTTACTAATAATTCAAAGTTCATATTGCAAAGTTATTTAACGGAACGTAGGTTTTAACATAGTAAGGCAAAACGCTTTTCATTTTGTCATCTACACGGCTAAAATCATCAACGTTAAACGTTGGGTTGTGATACAATTCGGTAAAATCTTGCTGGTCTATAATTTCTCTCACGCTTGGGTCGGTAATGTAGGCGTAAAAGAAATAACGCAAGGCTTGTAAATCGGCAATGTCGGAAACGTTGTTGGTGTTGATGAATTTTTCAAATTCATCGTTCAGCAAATCGTCTTTCCCTTTTATTTGGTTCCCGAAATAAATGAGTTCCAACAATTCACGCCAGCCAATTTTGCGGTCAATTTTTAAACTCTTACGCAGTTTTTCCAAGTCAAAATATTCTTCAGGTTTATTGTCGTATTTTTCTTTCACTCTTGCGGTGGCAATTTCTACATCGCCATTTCCCATTAGTTGTTTTATTTCGTCATCGGTTTTTACTTTTTCTTCAAAAGCTTGAAAAAACATTCGGTCAACTTTCATTCCTGCGAAATCAACTTGCGTTTCAATTATGGAAGAAATTTTATCATTGTCTTTGTTTTCAAAACCACTTCGTTTTGGTTTTAATGGGTCAATGTCAATAGGTGGAATATCATCGCCTGTATCAATGTTTGCAGGAAGTTTCAACACTTGGTCGTATTCGTATTTTTCTTCAAAATATTCGCAAGTAGCAAAAAAGTCAAAGAGCTTAAAATTAGCTTTGTCAATAGAAATGGTTTCTGTTACGCCTAATTCATTTTTGAATTTGTGTTCAAATTTGTGCGTTCTTGTTCCTCTGCCTTTTATTTGGATAAATTCAGTTGGCGAAAAAATGGGTCGCATCAAACCTAAGTTTAAAATATTAGGACAATCCCAACCTGTCGTCATCATTCCAACGGTTACACAAACTCTTGCTTTACTGGTTTTGTAACTTTCTAACGCTTCGTTGTTTTTAGCGAAATTGGAAAAGCCCAATAGTTTGTCGTTGCTGAAATCAACGGTCATTTGTTGAGAATTTTGCACATTGCTTGTTACTTGAACGGCAAAATCACTTTGGTATTTATTCGGAAAAAATTGATGAGCGTACTCATTGAGTAATTGAGCCAATTTTGCAGCGTGGTTTTGTGAAACGGCAAAAACCAAACCTTTTCCAAATTCGCCTGTAATTGGGTCTTTCAGTCCATTTTCGATAAAAGTTTTGCAAAGTACACGGTTAGTTTCTTCGCTAAAAAATTTCCGTTCAAAATGGTTTTGTTTGTATTTCACTTCTTCCAAAACATCTTCTGTTTCGGTGCTGGCAACCGTTACCATTACTCCGTAACCTTGTTCGGATAAAAGTTTGGTTGTGACATCGGTTCGTGCATCAACTACAATAGGTTGTCGCAAATAACCGTCTTTTGCCCCGTCCACCAACGTGTAACGATATGTTGGCGTTCCGCTTTCGCAACCAAAAGTTGTGTAAGTGTCTAACAACATTCTGCGTTCCAATTCTCTTGGGTCGTCAATGTTGTCGGTGTCTAAGTTTTTCAAATAATCTTTTGGCGTAGCGGTTAAGCCTAATTTGTAACCCAAAAAATATTCAAACAAAGCACGACTGTTTCCGCCACCCAACAAGCGGTGCGATTCATCGGAAATAATCAAATCAAAATCCGTAGGCGAAAATAATTTTTTGTATTTGTTGTTTACCATTAACGACTGAATTGTAGTAACAACAATTTCGGCTTTTCGCCAGTCGTTTTTTTTCTCTTTATACACAACCGTTGTAAGGTCGTTTTTCAGATAATTGGTAAAATCTTTCCTCGCTTGTTCTTCCAATTCAAGGCGGTCAACCAAGAATAGAATACGTCTTGCGTTTCCAGTTCGATAAAACAACTTAATGATAGCCGCAGAAGTAAGCGTTTTGCCTGTACCAGTTGCCATTTCCAGCAAGAATCGTTTTTTGCCTTCACTTACAGCTTTTTGCACGGCTTTAATGGCTTCCACTTGGTAATAGCGAAGAAAACGAAGTTTTAAATTGAAGATTAAATCGTTCTTTTTGGTTTCGTCTTTAAATTCGGGAATGTCTTTGTAGTTAGGCAATTGCGTTAAAACAACGTAGTCGTCATTTACAACTTCGTCAATTAGTTTTTGAGGTTCGGGATTAAAGTCGTAATACTGTTTAATGCTTTCCAAAGTCGGAAATACTTGTATTTGTTCAGGATTTCCGCTTTCCACATTCCACAAATAATGTAATGTTCCGTTGGATAGAATTATAAATTTTACTTTTTGCGATTTGGCGTAATTGCGTGCTTGTTCTTTTCCAACAAGCGGATTTAAACTTTCTTTTTTTGCTTCTAAAACTAAAACAGGATTTTGGCTTTCGTCCACCAATAAAAAGTCAATGAAACCATTTTTAGAGTTTTCAAAGTCTTCGCCTAAGTCGTCCATTGTTATGGAAGATTCCAATTGAATAGTTGCTCTACCTTGTTCATTATCAAAGAAACGCCAGCCTGCTTCTTCGAGCAATTTGTTTATTTTGATACGTGCTTTTGCTTCTTTTTCAGTCATTTATTTTAAGTATTTACAAGTAACAAATTTACAATTTAATTTTGTTTTTTGGCTTACAATTACCTAAAAACAAACTCATCGTTTTGCTATGGGACAGTGGGTGGACTTGGGTGCTTAGGCAAGAGCAAGCTCTTTTGTTTTTTAAGCGTTGGCTTTGTGTGTTGGCAAAAAACAAATGTGCTTGCTGTGCGGTTGGTTGTCTTTCAAAATTTTTATTCTACAGGTCGGCAAAAAATAAAACATCAAAAAATCCAACTTTCACTTCTCCGGTTTTCAAAAGGGTTGCACTTTTTGGAGCTTCGTTTTGTTGCTGTACTTTCTTTGTCACACGGTCGTCCACCGCTTGCTGGTAACGGTCCGCGTATTGGCGATGGGCGGGATTTTTAGCACCAAAGTTGATACGAAGCACGAAAGTTCAAATTTACGAAAAAGTTTCAAACGAAACACTTCGCCCGCTCTCTTGCAAAACCCTTGTTATCAGCTGCCCTCTTTCTGTCGTTGCTGGTATGTCTGGCGTTATGGTGCGTTGGCTTGGTAGCTCTTTTGCATTTTTTGTTTGGCTTTGTGCGGTTGGAAAAATGCAAATGTGCTACCAAATGCGTTGGTTTTCTTGTTTAAAATAAAGTTTGTTGTTCGTCTTTCTGTTTCGGTGTAAGTTTATACACTGTCGGAAATTTTGTATCGCCCTCAATTTTTGGGATTAAATCTCTCAATGCTTGATTAAAAATTCCGATTGCCCATTTCTTTCTGTCTGTTATGCGGAAAATAAAATCAACTTCGTCAGGTTTCCAAGTTGTCGGTGTGTTTGATTTTACGCCAAATGCAACGCCAATAATTATGCTGCGAACATTGTCGTTTTTGTCAATGACTTGTGCAACAACCAAAGTTTCTTTTAGTGCTTCTTGTAACTTCTTGTCTGCCTTGTAACGCAAAATTTTTGCTGTGTCTTTTTCAATGTCAGCTTTTCTAAACATTCCTTTGCTTTCGTTTAGTAACACATCAATTTTTGCGTTTTTAGTCGGTGGCAAAGCAATGATGTCGGGATATTCACGGGGTTGTGCTTTTCCTAATTCGGGGTCGGGCAAAATTGCACCGCCACCTTGCGAACCCGGATATGAAATTGAAACGATTTTAAACTTGTTCGGAATTAAAACTCTGTGAGCAATTGCATAAGTAACTTCATCTTCATCAACTTCATTACTTTCTTCAACAAGTGCGGAAGCACTTGTAAATTTTACAGATGAAAAATATGTTTTCAGCAAATCAAGCATTTCGCCTTTTCCGTTTCCTAATAGTTTTCGTCTGTCCCAAACAAGTTTAATTCCGTTGTGATTTAGATACATTCCGTCAAGCAAAAACGCAATAGTTGCAACGACTTTGTTATCGGAAATTTTACTTTTATGTTTTTCCCAAATAGGTTGAAAGTTGATTGTTTCGTTTTGCGTTTTCGCATTTTTCGCAACCTTAATTAGTTCGTCTGTAAACCAACTTGGAACACCGCCTTTGTCTTTTTCAATGGCTTCTTTTAGTTTACTTCGTAATGTTGTCAAACTATCCAAATCCTTTTTCATTACATCGTTTCCTCTTGGACGAACCAAAGCGTAAATGCCGAAAATTTTATGCGTTTTTGAAAATACAAACGAAATGAAATTTAAAATTCCCCTGTCAGGGTCCATTGCGTGACTGAAACGATTGATTTTTGCACCAACCCAATCTTTGTTCACGAAGTAACGCAACTTGTTTAAGTTCGTTGCTCTGCGACCTTTCCACGTTGCTAATAATTCTTTTGCTCCTGTTGCTTTATCAACTTCTTTGCGATAAGTTTTGTAAGATGCTGTTTGTTTCAGTTCTTTGATTGAATTTTCAAACCAACTTTTTTCTGATTTTAAAAATGCTTTAACAACCGCTTGGATTGTTGCTTTCAAAATTGGTATTTCGGGTGGACAAGACGGAAATTTTGAATTTCGTTGCAAAGTAAATTTATTGCCTGTTTCCGTTCCCCAATCTGCAATGATGTAACCCTCATAATTAAATTGGTCTATCAAAATTTTAGGTGTTGAAAATGGATTGTATTCAGCTCCACCAAAAACTTTTTCACTTTCCTTGTGTCCCGAAATTTTGATGTAAAATGTTTCAGAAAGATACGATGCTAACGCACCGTAGGTGCGTTGTAATTCGTGGTCTTCTGTTTTTACAGCTTCGGTAAATTCTATGTTTGCTAACGGATATTCAATTCCGTTTTTTATTCCTGTAATTAAAGCGTCTGGCGTTGTGAAAGACATTATTGAAGATAAAGCACCGTTTGAAAATTGGTTTGCTTTCTTTGGTTTTTTCACAAGTTTGATGTTTGTTCCTTTTGGAACAACTTCGCTAATCATTGGTAACAAGTAATCATTTCCTTGTTCTAAACTCTCGTAATAAAGTCGTATTTCTTGCATTATATTTTTTCTAAAATGATTAAATGTTCTTTCTTTCCTTTTTGGGCGTAAGTAGGATTGAAAATTCTTGAATGTTTTGACAAATCCGATGATAAAATTTCATTCACTTTAAAACCTATTTTTGGTGCAAAGTTGGAAATTTCTTTTTCAATTTTAATCAATTCTTTTTTTATTACGCTGTCGCCAATTACGATAAATGCAAAATGATTTGGTTTTAAAACTCTTTGCATTTCTGCAAAACATTTTATCAAATCTTCATTCCATTTTTCTTTTTCCTTTTTCAAACTTGAATATTCACGTCTTGAACCAATCTCGTTATATTGAGCAAATTTTACATCAAGGTCAAGCCAACGTTTACGGAATTTATGATACAAATAATAATCGTAAGTATTTGCGTAAGGTGGTGAAGTAATTACAATGTCAATAGAATTGTCGGGAATAAAACTCAAATTTCTGCTGTCTGCATTGTATAAATGTAGTTCCGTCTTGTCGTGAACAAGTTCGGAAAATTCAGCCATTCGTGAATTATACTCGTTTGCTCTTTTGCAAAATTGTTCAAACGTATAGCCGTTTGAAATATTTTTTTCAATAGCCGCAAATCTTGTGTCGCTGTCTTGATTGGAAACTCTAACAATAATTGATGACAAAACAATTTTCAAAAAATTTTGAATGTCGTTATCCTGTTGTTTTAAAATTTCGTTCAATAAAAAAGTTATTTCTTCCGATACATTGTTTTGAAACCAATGTTCTTGCCCTTCGATTTCTTTAATTTTTATTTTCGGTCTTTTTTCGGATTTCCATTTCGGAATTTCATTTTCAATTTTTGAAATAAAATCTTCAACGATTGAAAATTGTTGTTCTGTTAATGGTGTAGATTTCACTTGTGAAAGCAAAACAGAAAGACCGTTTACATCAACTCCGATTGCGTTTGCACCAAAAATTCTTGCTTCAACTAACGTAGTTCCCGAACCACAAAAAGGGTCAAGAACAGTTTGCCCTTTAATTGCATAATCTTCCAAAATTTTCTTTGGTAGTTGTGGTGGAAATTTTGCAGGATAAGGGTGCAAAGAGTGTGTTAAATACGAAGTATTTTCGCCACTAAAACTAAATTGTGTTTCTTTTGTTTCTGTAATCATTACTTCGGTTTTCTAAATACAACAATGAACGAACAATTTTGATTTACATAAAACACACTTGGATAACCCAACAAAACTAATCTGCGTTGTCCTGTTTGGTCCCAAACTATCAAGTCTTGATACAACCAACCAGCTTCTTCTCCAACTCGTGCAAGGTCTGAATGAAAAGGAATATAAGGAATTTTATTTTTTGTATCTCTGTAATCTTTCACAACCCAACACGAATAGCCACCTGCTTTTGTAATTTCCAAATTGTCTTTCAAAATCTTTTTAATTTCTTTTAAAAAATCTTTGTAAGGCAGGTTGCCAAAATCGTTTTCGTGTTCACTGTATTGTTTTACAGTGCTGTTATTTTCGTGTTTGATGATTGACGTTTTGTGAACTGTTGCACGGTCTTTCAAAGATTTTTGAATAAAATCTGCATACGGTGGCGAAGTAACAGTAAGTTGAATTTTATCCTTACGAATATGTTTGAGCATATTTCGGCAATCATCATTGATTATTTTGTAATGATTATCATTCGCAAAAAGTCCTTGCACATCATCAAGCCATTGCTGGGCAATTCCTGCAAATTTTGGATTTAATTCAGTTCCCACTCCGTGTCGGTTCAAACCTTGTGCTGCAATAATTGTTGAGCCAATTCCTAAAAATGGGTCAAAAACTGTGTCGCCTTCTGCCGAATACATTTTTATCAACCGCTCTGCAAGTTTTACAGGATAAACCGCACCGTGTTCAAGTTGATATTTGTTGCGTGGCGATGATAAATCATTCCAAACAGGATTTAAAATTTCATCTTCGTTCACAACATTTTTAGACAATAAAGCCCATTCGCTTGGTGTTAGTCCATTGAAACCTAACTTCTTTTTCTTTTCTTCTTTTTCAATTTCTCTTGCAACCAAATACGGTGTTTGTGGTTCGGAAACAATGTTTGTCTTGTGTTCGTCTTGAATTTTTTCTACAAAGTTGTCCCAAACATCATTTTTAATTATGCGTCTTGCACCACCAATTTTCACGGACGGAATTACTTCCTTTGAAATGTATCGTTTAACCGAAATTTCCGAAACCTTTAATAGTTCGGCTGCTTCTTTTATTGTCAAAAGTTCTTCTTCGGGTTCTGCGATTGCTTTTTTGTATGTCATAACTTTCTTGTTTTTAAAGAGTATCAAATAGTATCACAAAGATACAACAATGATACGAATTGATACAAGTTTTTTTTGAAAAGTTTTAAACATTTTTAGGGTGGTGGGTGGGCTTGGGTGCGTTGGGGCAAAATTAAATGTGGTGTTTCGTGTCGGCTTGTGCGGTGGCAAACACCTCTTTTAATTTTGCGAAGCGTTGGCAAATTTTCTTCTTTTGTCTGTTCGTTGATGTTGTTTCGGAGCGGTCAAACGCCATTACCGATAACGGCTGAGGCTAAAAGCTGGCGGGCATTTCGGAGCACTTCACTGTCAAATTACGATGAAGTTTATTAGTTGTACTTCCCTTCAAATTAGTACTCTCTGTCAGCTTGATTTTAGCCTTTTTTAGCGGTTGTATTACTTTGTCATCCATTTGTCTATCACCTTGTTAAATTTGTCAAGGTCGTCAATTATATTTACTTTTTTCACATTCCAGTCTTCAATAAACTGATTAACTTCTTTTGACGACATTGCTTCTTCAATTGTAATTCTTTCTTCCAATGAAGTTCTGCGGTAAAACTCAGTTACAAAAGCTTTATCATCAAATATTCCTGGGATACCAACAACTACTTCAAAACTATCAATAGGTTCATAAAAAACCATACCATCAAAAATGTATTCAAAGTTTACAGTCTTATAGCTATTTCCGCCAAAATTATACATATCAAACTTCGTTTTACCAAATGGTGTATCTTTTAAGTCGAACGCAACATTTTTATTACCTGTAAACTTAAATGCGGCATCCCACTTCCCATTTGCGACTAATTCCCACGAGTTTGAAATGCCATTGATTAAAATTCCTTTTGTTGAATTCGGAAATGTTTTGTAAATATACTCCGCAGTGCTATATGTATTTGGTTCTGTTGGATGTGGTAAATACTCTGGTGTTCGAGTATAACCATGATATGTATTCATGATTACAAGAGCTTTTTTCTTATTGGGGTTTGAATATTTTTCTTGATCATATTTTCTTATAAAGTATTGTGCCATAATGGTATTTCTGTCAATCATAGGGGGAAAATTGTTTTGTGGTTCCATCATGTCAAGAAACATATTGTATTGTTCATCACATTTAATAGAATCCCATGAGAACATAACATCCAATGGAAACAACTGAATTTTTTCATTTAAAGGTCTTTGCTGATTTATTTGGTAAATACTTTCAAGCAAATAGTAATAGTTATAATTTGGCCATAAAGAAAACATATCAAGAATTTTAAAAATAGCAAGTAAATGCTCTTTAATCTCAATCTCAGTCAAGTTTTCTTTAAGTAAAAATTCGTTGATTTGCTGTCCTGAATTAAAAACACCAACTTCTGTATAAACATTTCCGGTAAATCTATTGTCTTTTATTATTTCAACAATCATTTCATATTGTTTAAATTCAGGATGCAGTCTTTCGCATAAAACAACAATATCCTTTTCTTCAAAAGATTTCAGCACATACTCTTTTGGTGATAAAAATGTTTTACCACTTAGAAAATCAACATAAGGTTTTATACTGTCATTTGGTAAAGTCTGAGTTAATACTGCAGAACAGAATCCTAATGAAATTAAAATTGTCGTCACTATTTTTTTCATGTCATTTACAATTGAAGTGTCTTTTTCTTAATATAACCGCTAACGGTTGGCGGCTATATGCAGTAAGGGATTGCGGACTTCTTTCCTGTCAGCCAACACTGCAGTTTGAGCGGGACAGAATGTTTGATTTACCATAATCCCCCTTATTGCATATAGCCTTGCTGTTAGCGGTAGTATTCTTTAGTAATTTCGTTTAAATAATTCATAAATTCGTCACTTAATTGAAAACCGTTTTGTTCTTTTGCTGCCTTATTATAAAGTCTGAAAAATTCATAAGGATTATAAAAGGTTATAAGCATCTGTTCTTGATATCCGGCACTAACAATTTTATTAGCCATATAAAATCCAATTGGATGACCTCCAAATTTAACAATTTCTATTATCTCATCTATCATTTTCGTTTCAGTTATTTTATCTTTAGAATAATCTAAGATTACAGATTGAAACCTTTCTAAATCAGTTGGTGCTTGACTATATAGTTTTACAAATATTTCACCCAATTCTGTCAATTCTCCATTTTCAATAAAGTAATTATTATATCCAATTTTCTTGTCAATTAAATCAGCAATTCCTTCGTCTTGTATCATATCTAAAGCACTGTTAAGGTCACTACTATGTATAAAGTCATAATTTCTAAAGTATGCTCGATAATTGTGAAACATTTCATGGGCAATAAAGTCTATTCGTTGTTGTTCAGTTTTTTTATAAATCAAATTAAAATCGACATATATTGCTTCTTCGTTATTTTTCCCATCTGCTGTAATAAATAAAAAATAAACAGGGTTAAGTATTATTGAAGAATCTAACGGTTGCCCAAGGAATGAACCTAATCTTTGCTTAGATTTTTCAACCAAATTATTAAAATCGTAATTTTCTCTAAATGATTTAATTGAGTCGTAATTACTCTTTACACTTAAGTAATTCGTCAAAAGTTCCTTCTTAAACAGCAGTTTTATATCCCTTTCCATGTCCTTTTCTGTAATACTTAAAATACTGTCTAGTTCAGAATTATGACTACTTCCAAATACAATAATAATAGAATTCTTTATCGTATTTATTACAAATTTGTCTTGTCTTTTTGAATAATTTCTGTAACAAGCAGAATTATCAAAATTATCCCACTGAACATTAGATATTTCTTTTCCTTCTTTTAATATTCCTGCAACTTTAAAAAACTCGTCAACGGAAGTAAGGTCATAAGATTGAGCATACAATTCGTTGAGATTTATAATAAATATTACTATTCCGTAAATAAAAATCTTGTTCATGTTTTAAAGATGTTTTCAGTCAATATATTACCGCTAACGGTTTCGGGCTTTGCGTTCGGGCGGGTTTCAGAGCACAAATTTTCAATTTATTACTAAAGTTCAATAGGTTCACAAAGCTTCAAGTTTCCACCTCAGCCCGCCTGACGCAAAACCCGTGTTATGCGGTCGTTGTTTATATTTATTTTCATCTTTTAAATGGATAATTCAACAAGTCTTGGTGTAAAGTGTAAATGTCTGCAAGTGTTTGCATATTTAAGTCAGAAGGTAATTCAGAAACTTCAATTTTTATTTTGTTCTTTATTTTGTGAGTAACAATTGAATTTGGATTTTTTAAAAACCAACTGTTAAGGCGCTGAGAAACTTCTGACTTTGGTTTCCCGAAAATGTTTTTATTCTTTCTTACTAACGTTTCAAAATATTCTGAAAGAGCTTTCATCTCAATGGCTTCTTTTTTGGTTGAATCATTGTCGCTGAATTTTAATTTTTGCAAATACATTATAACAGCTGAATTTACAAATAAACTATAAACCATTGCTTCTGAATTTTCATCTTCGAATATTACAACAGTATGTTCTCCGTTTTCAAATTTGATATAACCCCCTACGTCAGGACCACCTAATGCTAAATTGTGAAAGTTGTTTATAACATTTTGAAAATGCATAAAGTCTGAACTAAATGGCATTTTATTCTGCCGTAACGGAATCAATAAGTTATTTAAACTCTCTCTAATTAACTTATTAAATGATTCTGCTTTAATTTCGCTACATCTAAAAACTAGATTTTCAAAAACTTCCAAGGCAAATAATAGTGTATTAATTTGACTGTATTGTTGAACACGTGCTTCACAATACAGACATTCGCCAAACTCCCCATTATTATTAATAAGTCCGTATGCCACGTCTATTTTTCCACAATTTGGGCAAGATTTGGCATTTAAAGTCAGTGCGATTTCTTCTATTCTATTGAGCATACTCAAATTTATTTTTATGTTTCTATTTGTTACGGTAGTCGGTCACAATGCCGCATAACGGTTGAGGCTAAGCGCTGGCGGGCACTTTTGAAAATATATCATTCCGGCCAGCACAATTTTCAATAAATGTACAATCTTTCTCCTTACAACCATGCGCCCGTTAGCGTTTAGCCTTTGTTATGTGCATACCCTTTCTTTTTTCAGTCTTGTCAGCAACAATTTATCCCCATTTGAATTAAAGGACAATTTGCTGTCACATAATTACAAAAATATATTATTTTGTCAGTTACGGTTTTATCAAATGTTGATTTTTGATTTTTTGCTCGTAGTGTAAAAGTCTGTTGAAAATTTGTCCAAAATTAAAATTATCTTATCCGCTTGGTCATGATAAGTTAGTGTCATTCCTCTTTGTTCTCCAAAATTTTAATTTGTTTTTTATTTTATCAAAAAAACTCTTGCCTAATATAATCATACTTACATAAAATAATATTTCACCTGCAATTATTAATACTGTTGTAATTACCGCAATTTGACTTTTTGAAAAATCAAACCAAGGAATAATAAATATTAACCCCCAAATGAGACAAGAAAGTAGCAATAGTATATATCCAATTATTTTAACCATTTTCCCATTTTTCATTGTATGTCATAGTTATCTATCGTTGTCTTATAGGGTTGCACATAACGTTCCGCGGCTTGGCTTTCGGGCGGTAGGGTACCCAGCACACACCCTGCGAGCCAACTACCTATCAAATATACGCATTTTCGTCAAACGGGCAAGTCACCAGAGCCTGATGCCAAGCCGCTGTTAGTGGCTGGGCTTTAGTTGTTATTAAATTTCTCACAATATTCAATTTGTCCTTTAAAGTTAGCTTCAATGTGTTTAATTATTGTTTCGCAAACATCTTTATAATCGTCTTCCGTTATTGGTGATTGTTCGCTTCGCCAACCTCCGTGCGAAAGGTCGTTAATTAAAGTATAAGATTTGGTGTCGTTCGGAATGTTCTTTTTTATGTATTCCGCAATTCCGTCTTTTGAAATGTCAATGTTTTGAAACTTTGTCAAAGTTTCAATGATGTGTCTTATAGAGTTTGCTGTTGTATGATTTGCAATTTCGTTTTTTCTTGCAATGTTGTAAACGTCCATTAAGTGATTGATGTATGGAACAGTCAAATTGTTGTTGAAGTCTTTTAATTCTCCTTTTTTCAAAAGTAGTTTTTTGTCAACGATATTGTTTGCTGTCAAAACACGCATAAAGTCGTTGTTGTGAGTGAAAATGATTAGTCGTTCACGGTTTAATTTGTCAATGATTTTTGAAATGTCCCGAATTACACCACAAAGAGTATAAACGTGAGTAAAATCCATACTTGAAATTGGGTCGTCAATTATGAAAAATAGTTTTCCGTAATCGTCTTCACTTTCTACTTTCAAATGTGTATCACCAATGTAATACGCAAAAGCAATAATATTTTTTTCTCCTTCACTTAAAACGTCTTTCGCTTGGTCTTTTTCAAGAGTGTTTTTGTAAAACACAAGTCTAAAAGTTTCTTCGTCAAGTGTGTATTTGTCAGAGAAAAAGTAATTCAAAACCGTTTTAATTGTTAATGCAACTTTTACTTTTTTGCTGACTTTTTGCTGTTCTTTCTTTTTCTTAATCTCTGTGTCAAGAGTTTTCCATTGTTCACGCAGTTGAAAAATGCTTTTTATGTTTGTTTTGTGTGTTTCAACTAAATTGTTGTAAGCACATTTACAAATTTCTTTTCTAACGGCTTTGTTTTCTTCACTTATTCCATTTTTCTTGGTATTTATGGAATTGATTTTTTCATTATTTGCGTCAATCGAATTATTCAGTAAAGTTTGATGTTTTACAATGTTCTTAATTACAGAATTTTCAACTACGACTGATTTGCTAATGTCTTTTAGCTTTTCTTCAATAATTTCAATAAAGGATTGAATTGCTTGTTCAGCTTCTTCAATATTCAGAGAACTTAACTCTTCATATTCACTTGATGGAATATACTTGGTTTTATATTCATTAAACAAATTTATTCGTTTTGAATTTGCAGTTTCTATCACTTTTAAAGAAGCAATAATGTTTGATAGCAGTTCAATATTACCTTGGAATTGCTTTATTATTTTCGCTTCTGAGTCGTTGAGATATTTAGTGTAATTATCTATTAAACTAATGGCACTTTCTTGTAACTCTTGTTCACAAAATGGACAAGAATTGTTTTCTGTTTCAGAAAGCAAAGTCATTCCCGTTTCAACAAATGCTTGTTTTTTTTTAATTTTTTCTTTAAAATCTTCGGCTAATAAACTCAAAGTATACTCCTTGGTTAAATTTTCCTTGATTTCGTTTAGTGTCTGAATATTTATATTTACTCTTTCAACAGTTCCAATGTCTGCTAAATTTTCAGGAACAGATTTGATTTTATTGTAGTCTGCAAAAAGGTCGTCAATACTTTTAGAAACCTCAAATAAATCTTTTTCAATGCCTTGAAAAATCTCGCTTGGCTTCAAATAAGCGTACTCACTAAGTCTTTTAATGTTTTGTATATTGCTTATGTTTTCTTCTACATAAGTGTTTATTTCCTTTTCAACTTGTTCTTTTAGACGTTCGCCTTCTTTTGAAATCTTTGCAAGATTATCTTCATCATCTTTTAGGTCAATATTTACTTTTCCTAAAATGAAACCTTGAATATCGCTGTCTTTCTCGTAGCCTAAAATCTGAATGTTCTGTTCAACATAGTCTTGGTTAAAGGTGTGATAAAGATATTTTGTATCTGGAATAGTTGGAATTTGTCCTTTTGTTACAGAAATACTGAAATCGTCTTTTACATTGCCTTCTTTGTCTGTAATTTTAAAAGAAAAAATTCCGCTGTTTTTCCCAAAAGTCAAAAGTTTGTCTGTTGGGCTTTTGCCGTTTTCGTCTAAAACAAGTTCGTCTTGTTTTTCTGTCAGTCTAAAAAGTCTGCTAAGAAAAGTTTTACCGCTTCCATTATTAGCAAACACACCCATTTTCAATGAACTCGATTTGATTTCTCTTGTTAAGTTCTCAATTGGTGCAATATTTTGACACTTAATTATAGTTGTTATTTTATCGTCTGCCATTATTTATTGTTCGTGTGTTGTTATAGCCTTGCCACTAACGGGTTGTGGCTTGGCGCAGGCGGGGATTTTTACCACTAAACTTGCTACGAAGCCGAAAGCTCAAATTTAGCACAAATGTTCATACGAAGCACTTCGCCCCCGCTTGTGCCAAACCGCTGTTATGCCCAGTGCTTTTTTTCATTTGTCCCAATCTATAGCTAATTGTTCAGGTCGAGTTTGCACTTTCAGCCCGTGATTATGCGTATCAAAGTTGTCCGTGTCGAAATTGCAAACCAATGCTTCTACAACTGTCCGTCTGTTCTCAATGCTACCACCGTTATGATAAAAATGGTCTTTTGTCACAATGTTGAATTTGCCCCAAAATTTATTAATCATTTCGTTTTCTCTCCAGTCGTTATGATGCCAAGTTGAAAGAATAAATTTTGCTTTTGTTTCGGAAAGCAAGTTGAATAAAAGTTGTTCGTCTTGCTCTGTCCAGCCGTTATAGTAGTCAACGTGTCTGCCGTAATATGGTGGGTCGCAATAAATAATGTCGTTCTCTGTTGCAAGCGGAATAATGTCAGCAAATGATTTATTGTGAAAAGTCCACTTTGGCTCTGGTTGTATGATTTGCGAAACTGTCGAAACCTGATTTGTGATTTTTGTGATGTATGCTTGTGCAAAACGGTCGGGTTTCTTACAAAATGGAATATTCCAATTTCCTTTGCTTCCAAATCGCATCATTCCGTTAAAACCTGCTCTTGAAAGGAAAATAAAATCGTAAGGTGAAAACTCACCACTATTGAAACGTGTCCTAACTTTTAAATAATGTTCGTAACCGTTATTCTCGGCTTTGCTCAATATCTCACCTTCTTTTTCGAGATATTGTTTCATTAAAGGAGCAGTTATTGTCTTGTCCTGAATTCCCTTGTAAAAGTTGATGATGTGGGGATTAGTGTCGTTAAGAATAGCTTGTTTGTAACCCGAATTAAAAGCAACAACACCAGTTCCAAGAAACGGCTCAATCCACCTGCCCGAAACTTTTGGGGCAAGTTCCATTATCCAAGGCACTAATTTAGTCTTTATGCCTTGACTTTTTATTGGTGGAACGATTACTCTCATTTCGTTTTCTTGTTAGAAGTTTTAGAAACGATTTTATCCCAAAGGTCAGTTCTACTTTTGAACTCTAAGAAGTCTTTAAGTGTGGTGATTTTGGTCGGCTTTCCGTCTTTTACCATTGTAGCCGAACCGTGATTTATCCAATATTCGTCAAACCATTCTTCACCTAACTTGCTGAAAATTCCATTTTCATTTTTCAGGTCTTCAATGTCGAAGATTGAACCGATGTTTGCAGTGTTACCAGAACCTTGCTTGTCGCTTGCAATTTTCCATTTTTCTGCTGCAAAAAAGTCAAAGTCCTTAATTACAGAAGTAATGGATTTCAAGTTTTTAACTGTCGTAACTGAACGTTCACCTACTTTTTTGTTTGGTGTTTCATATTCTTCTTGAAGTTCCTGAACTTGAAAAATTTCCGTTTCTGCAAGGTCGTCTGAAACGTCTGTTCGTGTGTAAATAACACCTAAGCAATAATGTCCAATGTATTGGTTGTATGGAAACTGAATATTCTTGTCTTTATCTCTCTCTTTGAAATAACCACCGTGACTGCCAAGCGTAAAACCTGCCGTTTTATCGTTTCTTCTGAAAGTTGTTTTAATGTCGAGTGCAAATTTTACTTCTTCGTTGTCCTTCTTAACGAAAGTCAAGTCAGGATACCAATTCTGCTTCTCGGCAAGAATGATTTTATAGCCGATTCTGTCGGCAAATTGCAAGATTTGCGGAAAGATGTGTATTTCAAGAATTTTTGAAACGATTTTCGTGTCGGAAGAGATTGTGTAAATGTTCTTGTAAACATCAATAAAGCCCTTTACCGTCCAGTCGCCATTGTCGGTAGAAACGTATTTTTCGAGCTTGTCGGCAAACTTGTCAAGCTCCTTTTTGAAGTCAGATTTATATGTGTTTTTGTCAGTCAAATTCATATGTCAAATGTAGTTAAAATAATCATGCTTTTTGCTGGTCAGTTTATGTATAGCACTGTTGTCATAGCATTGGGCATAACGTTTGGCGGTATGTTTTTGTTGCCGATTTCGAAGCATTGTCCTGTCAAATTATACGAAAGTTTATTAGATGCAGAAACGTTGAAATACCCACTATCTCGGCAATAAAATATACCGCTTGTTATGCACTGGCGGTTCTTGTCTGTCCGTAGGTTCCTGTCAAATTGCACTTTCATATTAAACTTGTCAATTCTTTTTCTTTTAGCGTGGAGAAAAATTTTGAAATTCTACGCTTGGGCTGGCTTTGCAAGCTCTTTTAAAAACTTTGGTTTAGCGTTGGCTGGTGCGGTTTTTAAATGTGCTTGCAATTGCGTTGGCTATTTCTTTGTTTTAGGTTTAAATTCTTTCTTGTCTTCGCTTTCAGAAAAATTTAATATTGTTTCGTCACCTGCAATGTTTCTAACTTTCATTCTTAAAGGTTTCTTTTCAAATGATATTTTACCATTCCAAAAGTCTTTTGATTTCTTTCCATTGATTGCCAAATAACCATTCTTGTCAATTTTTATTTCATAGTCGCTTTTCCAAATGCCTTTTGAATTTGAGCAATCGAGCGAAATCATTTCAATTAATTCCAGTCCGTTATCGCTTATTTCAATTGGAACGAATTTTTTCTTTTTAGTTTTTTCTTCGGGTTCACCATCTCCATTGTAGCCGTTTTCGTCATCATTATTTTCATCATTTTCTTCTTCACCATTTTCGCTAATTGTAAGTTGTTCTGCCTTTTTACCGTTCAATCCTTTCTTTTGATTGTATTCATCAATTTTCTGCATTAAACGGTCACTGATGAATTTAATAAACTCAATTTCGTTTTCTTTTACTTCAAATTCAATAATATCGTTGATTACAACTTCATCTAAAATTTCTTTTAAATCACGCAATACAATTTTTACATCTGTAATATTGTATTCATCAATAAATTTCAGTAATTCCTTTTCATCGTAAATGTCAATATAGTAAATAATAACTTGTTTGGTATTGTCAGGCAAATCGGGTATTGCTTCGTTGATTATGCGGTTAATTAAAGGAATATCTAAAACCTTTGTGCTATGGTCTAAAAGGTTTGGAACGTAAACAGGAACTAATCCAAGTTTGCTATCGTTAATTGCACCTTCCCAAAAATTATCTAAACTATCTTCGTTGCGTAAGCCTGTAATCAATGATTTTAATTTATCCATTGTTTGCACAGGATTACGAAAAAGTGAAACTCCATCTTTTACGTCTAAAATATCAAATTCTGCATTGACTTGTTTTAATCTATCTCTTACTGTTTGAATACTATTAATTCCAACATCTACATGTATAA
>Ga0255341_1000878_pt1 | contig 46571 bp, 41 predicted proteins | sample wastewater_treat_8_FD_192418 | JGI IMG/M metagenome (GOLD analysis project Ga0255341, IMG submission 192418) | Wastewater microbial communities from Lulu Island WWTP, Vancouver, Canada - plant12 | ecosystem: Engineered > WWTP > Wastewater > Unclassified | place: Canada: Vancouver, British... | reverse complement strand
AATTTGAACCTCTGCCCAAAGACAGTCCCCTGCGAAAGATGGACAATGTCTTACTTTCACCCCACAACACCAACAGCAGCCCATTTTACTGGGAACGCGTGCATTGGAATTCGATTCGCAACTTGTTGTTGGGCTTGGATATCCCCGTTGGCGACATCGAAAGCCTTAAACGATTAGAGAAAAAGAACAACTTGTAATAACTTGTGTCTAAATAATGTGCAGATAGAGGAAGTGAGTAAAATGAGTGCTGAGAAAGAAAAAACGGTTCTTATTACAGGCGCTTCTGGTGGTATTGGTAAAGCAACAGTTGCAGCCTTTGCTGAACGTGATTATCGTGTCATTGGCGTGGGGCGTTCTCCAAAAGCATCTGACTTTCCCGCAGATGGACTTTATATCCAAGCTGACCTGACCAAACTGGAATCATATGAGCTTATTTTTGCGCGCTTACGAGATTTTTGCGATCGTTTGGATGTCTTGGTTAATAATGCTGCATACCAAATCACCAAACCTTTACTGGAAACCACCGTTGAAGAATGGGACGCGGTTATGGCAACCAATTTGCGCCCAGCTTTTTTGATGGCGAAAAAAGCACACCCCTGGTTAAAAGCGACCAAGGGTGCCATCGTCAATGTTGCTTCGGTGCACGCTGTGGCAACTTCCGCCAACATCGCGGCATATGCTGCCAGCAAGGGCGGCATTTTGGCATTGACTCGGGCGATAGCGATTGAATTCGCGGCAGATGATATCCGCGTGAATGCGGTTTTGCCAGGCGCGGTGGATACGCCCATGTTGCGCGCGGGTATGAAACGCGGTCGCGAAGGTGAATTGCCTGAAGAAGAGCAAATGGCTGCATTGGCAGCCAAAACGGTGAATGGACGCATTGGTCTGCCCGAAGAAATCGCTTCGGTCATCTGTTTTCTGGCGGACGACAGCCAGTCAAGCTTTATGACTGGTCAAAGTGTAATTGTGGATGGTGGCGCGACCTGCCGCTTATCCACGGAATAGCAAAATCGCAGGATGATTGCATCTAAAACGCTTTATTAAAGCTCAGTTTTATGAATAGCAAGAACGCATTCCCCCCATCCCTTGGAGGGGGAATACAAGGGGGTGGGCTATTTTCAATTACAGGGTTATGAGTATTACGCGAATAATTTACTGTAAATACATATAGAGCGCCATGGTCATTTTTCAAAATAAGAAACTTGTGGCATTATAAGCCCTTGGCTGTGATAAAATAATTTCAGAAAGGACTTCCAAATGAAAATTCATGTAGAACCCGATTTCTCTCGTAACGAACAAATCGCGGGCTTGATTGAACAGATCAGCGCGTACATCGAACAATATCACCATGGCACAGTTCAGTTGGTTGGCATTGAAGGCGATACCGTTAAGGTGCGTCTGGGTGGCGCGTGTGAAAGCTGTCACCTTTCTGAGCATACCTTGCAGGGCTGGGTGGCGGGCACCATTCGCCAGTTCTTCCCGGAAGTGTGCATCGAGGCTGTAAGTTAGTTTTTTATTCCCTTAAACCTGCAAGACATTTGTAATGCTTTTTTCGGCGTGAATTAGCGCCGTTTTTGCTTTGGCGAGACGCCTCAACGAACAAGGTTTGGATTTGCGCGTGTCAAATTATGAAAATTACAATGCTGTTACTATCTCCACAACTCACTTAATGCTTTAAATAAAACGCTTTAACTTTTCCAAAAACTCAGGCTTGTTTACTTCGGTCCAAGCCTCGTCAAACCATGATGGAAATTTTTCGCGTTGGGCGCCAATAACAAGTGTGGTAAGCGGGCTGATAATCTCATTGAGTGACTGCTCTTGTGGGTTTCGGGGTCCATAGCTAACTTTAAAAGCTTCAGCAGCAGAAGGGCTCAGCGAGGCGCAAACGTTACCCACGTCCATAACTGGAAAGCCAACGCCAAGCAGGTTATAGTCGAACATCAAGGCGCTTTTTTCATCGCGTGCCACTGCCAGGTTGACGTAATAGAAATCATTATAGGTAAGTGTTTTAGGAATCAATTGAATACACGCGAGAATAGGGTCAATGAGACTATCCAGGATTTGCCAGAGTTCAGCATCCTGGCTTTGCGTACGTGCCTGTGCCATGGCAAAGCCTTCGCGCGAGAAGAAGTCCAGTTCGGAATACCAGGTCAGCACTGGGTCATTTGCCAGCGTTTGTCCCAAACTGTGAAGCTTTTGATACCACGCAGCCAGGACACTCGCAATCTTCTCAGATTGCATATCTTCAGCTTTGCCAAGTCGCCAGGTATCGCTGTAGCGCAAGTCCTCTATTAAAAGCACTTTTTCAGTGGTCGCAATGAGCGGAATAGTTGAAATACCCACTGACTGCAGTTGTTGATAATGAACTATCTCACGCCGATAAGTTTCGTTTTCGAAGAACTTTAAAACGTATCGAGCGCCATCCATGCTTTGAATCGCAAAAAGACTGATGCCATCTTTCTCGCGCATTAAGTCAATCATCTTAACCCTTATGAGCATGCGGTCACATTCAATTAGCGCTTTGTTAGCCTTCATAAACAAACCATCCAAAGCTATTGTAAAACAAAACACTTAGGATAGAGCAAAGGTGGCTTGATTAGCTTCATTCTATGGCAAGCACTCAAAAACCTATCTATATTGATCGTTTACATAAACAAATAGCCTGATTTCCGTTCCATCGTTGCAAACGCAATGTAACGTAAACGTTATCGTTGCAAAACGATAGGCTATGCGTTACAATTTCTTTCTGGAGAAAGGTTATAAAATGAACAAGCAAGAAAATAACAAATTGGAATTCAAACAAGACGCGACTTCAAGCAGCTATTTGAAAACAGTTAGTGCCTATGCCAATTACGATGGTGGGATTATTGAGTTTGGAAGAATGGATGATGGCAGTATCATTGGATTGGACAATCCAAAACAAACTTGCCTTTCTATTGAAAATCAGATAAATGATACCATCCAACCCGTACCACATTTTGAACTAATGATTAACGCCACTACAAAAGTTGTTACGTTACATGTGAAGGCTGGTGAATCCAAACCTTATCTTTATAGAAATAAAGCTTATAAACGGGTTGATACGTCAACCGTCGCGGTTGACCGCGTTGAATTTCAGCGTCTGATTTTGGAAGGCATGAATAAAAACTATGAAGAATTACCTGCCGCAATCCAAGAACTGCATTTTACATATCTCGAGCAGCGATTAATCGAAAAACTCAGTATCAAAAGCCTAAATCTGGATATCCTCAAAACGCTTGAACTGTATACTGACAAAAACGGCTTTAACCATGCCGCGGTGTTACTGTCGGATGATAATCGCAGTCCAGGAATTGATATCGCAAGAATGGGCGACACCATTGATATTTTTCATGAGCGACGCATTTTGAAAGACATCTCTATTTTGGAACAATATGATCAAGCGCTGGAATTCATTCATACACAATACCGATATGAGCAGGTCGTTGGTGGACAACGTGAACGCGTTGAAACAATCCCCTTGAAAGCCATCAGAGAAGCCCTGGCGAACGCGGTTGTGCATCGTGTGTGGGATATTAACGCGCCAATCCGTGTTTTACTCTACAAAGACCGGCTGGAAATCACTTCTCCTGGTGGCTTGCCAGTCGGACTATCGGAACTGGAATATCTGCAAGGACAAATCACGCTTCTTCGAAACCCAATTATCGCGGGTGTATTCTTCAAACTCGATATTATTGAGCAATTTGGCACAGGCATATTACGCATTATGCAGGCTTATAAAGACAGTTTTGTTAAGCCAGGTTTCAGAATTTATCCAAATACAATTACAGTTGTATTGCCTATACTTAGAGATTCCAGTTCTTTGGAATTTGACGAACGTGAAGTCTACGACTTACTCACAGAAAACATCGAGTTAAGTCGTTCTGATATTGAACACCAATTGGGCATAAGCAAAGCAAAAGCCATTCGGCTTCTGAACGAACTGATTGAAAAGAATGCAATTGAACGCGTGGGCAGTGGGCGGGGAACAGTTTACAGAACACTTTAGATAAACATTTATCGTTCCATCGTTTCTATCGTTTTGCAACGATAAGGTTTGCGTTGCAAAGCCAGCAAATACTTCATTAATCAAATCCCCCCAGCAAATTGCCAGGGGGATTGTGATTCGGTTTTGTTAGTTGCTGAGCTGTGTGCTTAGCACCACGCATCAGCATTTATCTATTTAGATCCAACCGCGCAGTTTCATGGCTTTGACGACTTTGTCAATCGCGACCATGTAAGCGGCGTCGCGCATGCAGACTTTCTTGTCAAGTGCCATGCCCAATACGGAGGCGAATGCCTGCGACATCTTGTGATCTAATTTTTCAAGCACGTCTTCGCGTGACCAGTAGAAGTTTTGGTCGTTCTGGACGCCTTCCATGTAGGAAACAGTCACGCCACCAGCGTTGCACAGGAAGTCGGGCACCAGGAAGATACCGCGTTCAGCAATCACTTTGTCGGCATCGGGAGTGGTGGGTCCGTTGGCAGCTTCGGCAATCATCTTCACATTGGCGTGAATTTGATGCACGGTTTCGCCAGTGATTTGACCTTCAAGCGCGGCAGGAATAACCACGTCAACATCCTTTGAAAGCCAGGCATTGCCATCTTCGATCAGGTAGCCAGCTGCTTTGGCTTTTTCTTTGTCGATGGTGCCATATTGGTCGGTGATACTCTTCAGGAACATTGCGTCGATACCATCTTCCTTGGTGAAAGTGTAAGATTTGCGATCTTCGCGGTCCCAGCAAGAAACGCAGATCACTTTGCCACCCACGTAAAGGGGATAGCCGATGGCAACATATTGGCCAACGTTACCAAAACCTTGTAGCACAGCTTTGGTTTCTTTGGGGTTGATACCGAGGTGCTTCATCGCTTCGCGAATGTTGATACAAACACCAAAACCGGTCGCCTCAGTGCGGCCTTCTGATCCGCCACCACCGAGGGGTTTTCCGGTGATAACGCCAGGGGTATATTGGCCAACGATGGCGGAAAATTCGTCCATCATCCAGCCCATCATTTGGGCGTTGGTGCCAACATCAGGCGCGGGCACATCAATGCGGGGACCAAGTTCTTTCCAGAGTGCGCGGATGTAACCACGAACGAGGCGTTCTTTTTCGCCGTCAGACAGTGTTGAGGGATCCACGTCCACACCACCTTTACCGCCACCGAGGGGGATATCAGCAACGGCTGTTTTCCAGGTCATCCACATTGCCAAAGCGTTGACGGTGTCGATGGTTTCGCCGGCGGCAAAACGGATGCCACCCTTGTTAGGACCACGCACATCGTTATGCTGCACGCGGAAGCCGGTGAAGACACGCAAGGTGCCATCGTCCATGCGAACGGGAATACGGACGGTGAACTGTTTCAGTGGCCAGCGCAACATATCGCGAATATCCTGGCTGAGATTGAGTTGATCAGCCACTTTATCGAATTGAGCTTGCGCCATAGTAAAAGCATTAGTGTTTTCTGACATAAATTAGTCTCCTTTATAGGGTATTGTTTTGAAAAAAGAAAGACTGGTACGCGAAATAGGGCACCAGCCTGTGTTGATGTGTTCAATTGAGAAGGTCCTTAGTCCCATATCTCCTCGCGTGCTTAACACCTTAACCATATCGCAAATTGTCGTTTTGCGCAACACCTTCACGCGATTAGCCAAATTTCTTGATATAGCGTGCAATACGCTCAAGCGCTTTTTCGATTTGTTCGTAAGATGTCGCATAGGAAGCTCGCGCGAAGCCGATGCCTGCGTCGCCAAAGCTGTCACCAGGCACAATAACCACGCCTTCTTCCTTGAGTAGCCCCATACAAAATTCCTCGTCGCTCACGCCAAAGCCCGAGATACGCGGGAAGCAGTAAAAAGCGCCTTTAGGCTCAAAAGTAGGCATGTTCAAGGTGTTGAAACCGTCCACAATCAGCTTACGACGGCGGTCGTATTCGGCAACCATTTCCAGCACATAAGGCTCGCCAACACGCAAAGCTTCAAGTCCAGCATATTGTGCCATAATCGGCGCACACATGACCGAGAACTGATGCACACGCACCATGGCGCTAATGATCTCGCGGTGAGAGCAGGCATAACCCAAACGCCAGCCTGTCATAGCATAAGACTTTGACCAACCGCCCAAAAGAATGGTGCGCTCTTTCATACCAGGCAAAGCGGAGAAACAAACATGCTCTTGCCCGTAGACCAGGCGGTCATAGACTTCATCAGCGATTACCAGGAAGTTATGCTTTTGGGCAAGTTCCGCGATTTGCAATAAAGTTTCACGGCTGGCTACAGCGCCAGTGGGATTGTTGGGGTAAGTGAGAACAATGGCTTTGGTCTTATCAGTAATCGCGGCAGCAATATCTTCAATTTTTGGCACAAAGAGATTTTCTTCGTATGTTGCCACCTCAACGACAACACCACCAGCCAGTTTGACTTCCGGTTCGTAGGAAACAAAAGCTGGTGTTGGAATGATGACCTCATCACCGGGCTGCAAGATAGCTGTGCAGGTGAGATAAAGTGCTTCGGATACACCTACAGTGATGATGATTTCATCGGGCGCGTAGTTGACCTTGTAGAGTTTATCCAAATGGACGCCAAGCTCCTGGCGCAGTTCCAAGAGTCCCAGGTTCGCGGTATAGTGGGTAGCGCCTTCTTTTAGCGCGCGAATACCAGCCTCAACGATGGGTTGCGGTGTGGTAAAGTCGGGTTCCCCTAAACCAAGCGAGATGACATCGTCCATGGTAAGGGCGATATCAAAGTATTTTCGAATGCCGGATGGTTTTAGGCCAGTAACGCGTGGGTTTATGAAATCGATCATCGAATCTCCTTTATAGAATTTGTTTTTGTTATGCTTAAGAGCTTGCCCAGGAATTGTCTCCCAGGTTGAATTTGCCATTTAACGAGTTGATAACACAATCATAGCCAATGAGCGAAGCGTCCAGTTGCGAATTGCTCACATGCGCACCCGGGCTGAGGATTGAATCGCGAATAGAACTGTTTTGCACCACGCAATTTTCGCCAATTGAGGTGAAGGGCCCGATGATCGAGCCAGTAACCCGTGCTGCGGGATGAATAAAAACAGGCGGTCGGATGACACTGTCCTCAAGCGTGAGTCCGTCTTTGATGTTGTCGCGACCGTTTTCCAGGAGATGGCGGTTGGTATCAAGCAAGGCTTCAGATGTGCCTGCATCGAGCCAGGTATTCACTTGTTCTATGCGCATTTTACAGCCTTCTTCAAGCAGGATATTCAGCGCGTCTACTAAAAAGTATTCACCTTTGAGAGATACATTGCGCGAAATCTGCTCTTTAATGGCTTTGGTAAGATTCTTGCCTTCTTTAAAGTAGTAGCAACCTACCACTGCCAGGTTATTGCGCATTTCGTTTGGTTTTTCAATGAGTTGGGTTACATAATCGGTGTGGTCAACTTCCACCACACCAAAACGGCGTGGGTCAGGTACGGGTTTTACCCAGGCGATGGCATCGGCAGTCTCGTTTTGCAAGTTGCTAAAGTCGCTGTCGATAAGGGTGTCAGAGAATATGGTCAATGTGGGGCCATCCATATAGGAACGGGCTTGCCAAAGCGCATCTGACTGGCCACGCATGGTGCGTTGCTCCACATATTGCACATTTTTCTCAGGATGATGCCTCTGCATGAACGATTTTATGACCGGTTCTTGCCCGGGAGACATAATAAAAATATATTCGATGTCTTCTTGATTAGGAATGGTTTTGAACATTGCCAAAAGATGATCCAGCACGGTGGCTCCGGCGAGCGAGAGCAGGGGTTTGGGTCTGCTCCAGGTTAAGGGCCGTAAGCGAGAGCCTAAACCTGCCATAGGGATCAATATGCTTAGGTTGTCTGACATTTCCGTCCTCCAGGCGTTTGCAACCTGAGTTGTGGTTGCCTTTGACATCATTATAATGCTTTTGACGAATTAAGGCTTGGGTTTCGAGACAATCAGGTTTGAGAAGCGTACGGTCAGATCAGCATCACTGGCTGTGCGGGCGATTAGGCCAATTGCTCCTTCAAGGTTCGCACGTGCCTGGATGCTGAATTGATAACTGTCATTAATGAAAAAGTCTAATTGACCATTCATGGACTGAATGCCAAAGACGTTTCTCGCTGGCGCATTGGGAATGAACTTTCGGGCGCTTTCCCAATTGACGAGACGTGTAATGCCTTCGGGCAGGACTTTGTCAACCATAATTTGACCCTGGCAATTTGCCCAAAAACGGTAGGTGCCAGAACTGCTGTTGCGCCAAAAGATGATGCCATATTGATCATCATTGGAGCACAGGGCGGTTTCAACAGTAAACTCGAGAAAAAAAGTATCTGGTAAAGGATGCGTGCTGATGCTATAGGCTTCGGTTTTCTCACCAGAAACGACTACCGAGAGCGCGTTTGGTTCGAAACTAATTTTCGCGTCTACCTCGTTTCTTGTTTGCCAGAGACTTTCATCGCTAAAATCATCCTCGATGAGAATCTCCTCCCGCGTTGGGGGGGCCGGGTTGACTTGGACAGGCACAGACGTTTGAGTAGGGCTTGGTTTTGTCGCGGTGGCGGGAAACCAGTCGATGGTAGCGCTTGGGATGGCCGTTTGGGTAGGGTCTAAGGTGGCGGTGGGCTCTGCAGGAGGTGTCTCTGTAAGGCAGGCTGTCAGAAACAGACATAGCAAAAAAATACTGATGGGCCTTAAAAACCGCTTATTCCAAAACAGAGCCATCTCGCCAGAATCGATTAATGAGCAAAAGGTCTACTTGATGCGAAAATAAAGTTGATTCAGTTACATGCTAATGACTGTATAGCCCAAGTCGGTATAGGGGCGCACGCCAGCATGACCCATCATGTCATCCAGCATGGGTAGTCCAGTAGCGAGGTTTTGTTCATATACACCCAATGCGCGAGAACACGCCAGGCAGATGCCAGCAATCAAGCCTTTATCGAGCGCTCTTTGGAAAAGTTTATTACCTTCTTCAACGAGTACAGCTGGTAATTTTACGGATTGGCCTTCAAATATAATTTTCACTTCCGCGCCGCCTTCGGTAAGATCCAGCGCGTTGAGTAAAATGTGCTGAAAACACATCTTCTCACCCATCATCGCGTAAAAAAGTACTTTTTGCATCTCATGCCTCCAAGAATGTTGATAGGATTATTATAATGGAGATTTGAATGATAAAACACTGTATACTGTAAGCGATGTACCTAAAGCTTGGAAAAGCTATTCTAATTATGAGTTCTTTTCCCTTTTATCAATGGAAAAGCTAAAAAAGATAAACTCAAATTGTGAATAGCTGATAGCCAAGGTTTATGGCATTTTCAGTCAATGATATAATCAGAGCACAAGAACTGGTTCTTATACAGGAGATTGCTATGAAAAAGAAAAACAAACATGAGTCTATAGCAGCTATTATTTCGATATGCGTGATATTCAGTTTGTTCGGTTTAATTGTCGCGCGGGTGGGTAGTGTCAATGCCCAGGACCCTGTTTTTCAAACTCCCACACCAGATGCTGAAGGCAATGTTTACCATACTGTAACAGCTGAGGATTTCGCATGTTGGAATATTGCGGAGAAATATAAAATAGATGTAAAAGATCTCATCCGCTTAAACAGCAATATTTTGGGTGATGACTGTGTTATTTATCCGGGCATGAAACTTCTTGTTGCTGTTATTACAGCCACAGCTATACCCCCGACCTCGACACCCATACCCGAACAGCCCACTGTTCCTCCGCAAGAAGAACAACCCACTCAGCCACCGGTCGTTATTGAACCCGAGCCAACAGCCATGTTGGATACGGGTAAGATTTGCATCGTGCTCTTTCACGACTTGGATGGGAACGGGATGCGCACTGACGGCGAAAGCTATTTGTATGGTGGTGAAGTGAGTATTAACGACCGCATTGGTACTGTTTCGCGTGTAGGCACAACCGTGGCGGGTGACCCGGAAACAACCAAACCCATGTGCTTTGAGCAGTTGCCACCAGGTGAATATAATATTTCAATCGCTGTGCCAGATGGCTTTAACAGCACAACGGCTACAACGCACGCCCTTTCGGTAGTATCTGGCGAAACGCTCACCATCGATTTTGGCGCACAAGAAGCAACTCCAGCTTCAACAGAACAGGATGCGGTAGCAAACAGCAAGATTCTCCCGGTTTTCTTTATCGGGCTTGGTATTTTACTCTTGGGTATCGGACTTTTAATTTATATGCTCCGCTCGCGTAGAGCCTAAAAGAAATGCTGTTAACAATATCAAAAAAGGAGGCTACAAAGCCTCCCTTTTTTTATCGTGTCCCTGTTTTTACTTATGGTTTTTATTCGTTTAACTCAAGACTCTCGCCAGGTTTGAGCACCACGACTTTGGTGTTGGTCTCGGTTTCAACGCGGGCTTTCCAGGCATGGGGATCCTGTTCGATAAGTGGCCAAGTGTTGTAATGGATGGGAACAACGACTTTGGGGCGTAAAAGCTTTACCGCGGTGAGTGCGTCGTCTGGACCCATGGTGTAGTTATCGCCGATGGGGATGACTGCCAGGTCTATGCCTTCGTTACCAATTAATTGCATGTCTCCAAATAAACCAGTATCGCCCGCCATGTAAATCTTTTTACCGTTGGGTGTTGTCAATAACAAACCTGCTGGATTTCCACCATAGCTGCCATCGGGCAGGGCGGAACCATGCAAGGCTAAGGTCAGTTTTAGATACCCAAAGGGATGGTTGAAGCCGCCACCCAATTGCTGCCCATGGGTTTGGAAACCTTGCGCGGCGAGCCATTCCGCTATTTCAAAGTTGCTGATAATGAGAGCATTTTCGCGTTTGGCGATATCTATCGTATCACCGATATGATCCCCATGGCCATGAGTGACAAGGATGAAATCAGCTTTGGCTTCATCAGCGCTCATTGAGGCGACTGGGTTACCGGTGAAGAAAGGGTCAATCAAAAGTTTATGTTCACCCACATTGAGACCAAGTGTGGCATGTCCATACCAGGTTAATATTGTTTTCATGTTTCCTCCGTGTGTATTACTCTAACAAAAAGCCCCAGCTATGGGGCTTTTGAAGTTTTTATTTCGCGTAACTGACTGAACGGGTTTCGCGGATGACCGTCACGCGGATTTGACCAGGATATTGCAAGGTATCCTCAATCTCGTTGGCGATGTTTTTGGCCAATTGGTGAGCCTCGTAATCATCGACCTCTTCAGGTTTGACGATAATGCGCACTTCGCGGCCGGCTTGAATGGCGAAGCTGGATTCAACACCTTTGTGATCGTTGGCAATATTTTCAAGCGCTTTGAGGCGTTTGATGTATTGCTCAAGGTCCTCGCGACGCGCGCCAGGTCGGGCACCCGAGATAGCATCCGCGGCTTCGGCGATGACCGCTTCAACTGAGGTCTGGTCAACTTCGTGGTGATGCGAGGCGATGATGTTGACCACGGCGGGGCTCACGCCATGTCGCTTGGCAAACTCCGCGCCAATTTGAGCGTGGGTACCATCGGTATTATGGTCCATGGCTTTGCCAAGGTCGTGTAGCAAGGCGCCAGCCTTGGCGACTTCAACGTTGGCACCTAATTCAGAAGCCAAGACACTGGCGATCTTGCTTGTTTCGACAGCGTGGGCTAATTGGTTTTGACCATAAGAGGTGCGGAATTTTAGCCGCCCCAATTTTTTGATGATTTCGGGGTGCAAGCCGTGTACTGAAGCCTCATAGGCAGCTTCGTTACCGGCTTTGAGGATGTCTTTGTCCATTTCAGCGCGTTCTTCTGCCAAAACTTTTTCGATATAAGCCGGGTGGATTCTGCCGTCTTGCACCAAGCGGGTGAGTGTGCGGCGCGCGATTTCGCGGCGAACTGAGTCGAAACAAGAGATGGTGACCGCTTCGGGGGTATCATCTACGATAACGTCCACGCCTGTAGCTTGTTCAAAACTGCGAATGTTACGTCCGTTGCGTCCTACGATGCGCCCTTTCATCTCTTCGTTGGGTAAGGTGACCAATGATGTGGTAACCTCGGCAACCTGGTCTGAGGCAACGCGTTGGATGGCATCGGCGATAAGTTCGCGTGCTTTTTCTTCGCCCAGTTCGCGGGCTTCGTTTTCGATCTGGCGTACGATGCTTGCCATGTCGTTGCGGGCGGTGCGTTCAACTTCTGCAAGTAAGATTTCGCGCGCCTCGTCGAGGCTTAGTTCTGCCACGCGTTGCAGTTCTTTGATGCGTTCGTTGTAAAGGTTATCAATTTCATTGGCGCGTTTGTCGATGCTGCTTTGTCGTTTGTTTAATGAGCTTTCGCGCTGTTGCATCTGGTCAAAACGGCGATCAAGTTCTTCGCGGCGTCTAACCAAGCGGTCATCTTCCTTGTTGAGTTCGCTACGCCTTTGTTGCAGTTCGTTTTCAGCCTGGCGGGTGATCTTAAGGGCGTTATCTTTGGCTTCCAGTTGCACCTGGCGGGCTTCTTCAGTAGCAGCGGCGATGATGTCATCGGCAGTGCGTTTAAGGCGGATATCGCGATTTTTGCGTATGGTGGTTACGATAATGGTGGCAATTATGGCGCCGATCAGCATTGCAATGCCAAGCCATAGAAAAGCGAGAGGGTTTTTAAAAAGTTCAAACATTATTATCTGTGCTCCATGAGTGATCACGCGCTGTATTCTGTTTTTGCGTTTCATCCCAAAGTTGCTGGGTGACTGTTCTGGCGGTTTCGTAACTAAAACCACGTCGTGCCAGAGCGGCGCTCAGCTTTTGACGAAAGTTAAGCCATGTGAGACCTGCATATCTTCTTGCCAGTTTTGTGCCAGCTGCTAAGGCGAGTTTGATATCGTCCAAATTGGCATCTTGCAGAGCGTTTTCTATAATGTCCTCTTGCAAGCCTTTTTGGCGCAGTTCAAACCTTAATTGGGTCTGGCTACGTGGCCGAAAGCTAACGCGGTTTTCGATCCAGTCTTCAGCGAAGCGCGCATCGCTTATCAGATGCTCATCTTTGAGACGATCTATGACAGTTTGAGAAACAATTTCGCTGAAGCCTTTGCCCGATAAATAAGTGAGCATTTCGTCTTCGGATCGGGCACGATAGCTAAGATAGTGCATAGCGCGGTTGTAGGCGACTTCCTGTTCATCTTTTTCGCGCAGCTTTTCGATTTCCTGCGGGCTCAGCTTGCGCCCGACATTAAGCCAGGCGGCAGTCATGCGATCAAGGCTAAAAGCGTACTCACCATCCAGGCTTATGTTCAGCCTTTGAGCATTGCGTTTTTGAGGGGTGATCGCGGTAATCTCTTTTGTCATATTAATCAAACAGCCATGGTGTGCCATGGCTGCGAAACTGCTAAAAAAGACCGCGCTAATGTGGGCAGTATAGGGGATATTCATTCAGGTTCTGGAACCTATAGAGGCTTTAGCGTCTAAAGCAAAACAATATCAAAAAAACTGGCTATTGCCATCCTTGTTCAAAACGTATGCGTCTCTAAAATACGGTTTTGTAAGCATTCGCTTAATTCAATTCCAAAATCTAAAACTGAGCTTTGGCTCAGCGTCAAACTGCCATACAAATCGCTATGCGATTTCGTTGCCATGGGCACTTTTATCTGTGTTTTACAGAACCCATGCGTGTATTTTTTTATTAATCCCATTATACATTAAAAAAGCAGAAATTTGTGAAAATGAAAAAAAGCTAAATTCTCTTTGGATTCTGGGATGAAAAGCTGGGCATATCATGCTAAAATTATGGCATGGACGAAAATACTGAACTAAAAGTTGAAACCCTGCATCTCGAAGCCCAGGAACGGCAGAAGAAGCAACGCTTCAGGCAGATCATTTTGCCTATTATTGTTACTGCTGTGCTCTTGTTGGTCGTTTTGGTTGTAGCAATTTTGCTGGCAATCAAAGATCCGACTGGCGCTGGCTACAAGGCCGGACAAATTACCTTAATCATCGTACTCTTTTTGGCATTGCTGATTGGATTACTTTTGATATGGGTGTTGGTTAAAGCCATCGATGGATTGTACAAATTAAATCGCGAATTGCCAAAGTATGGCAAGATAGCTCTTGGCGGAGTTGTGAAGGTGGAAGAAGGCACGCGCAAAGTGGCAGATGGCACGGTTGAGCCTTTGTTGCAGGTGCAGGAAATTGGCACGAAAGTAAAACAAGTCGGAAAAAGCTTGAAAGATCGAATGAGCCCGGAAGGATAAAAAATGAATAAAACTGGAAAAACGCTGATTATCATTGCAGGCGCATTAGTTGGCGCGGTGGTTGGTTTGAAAATGGCACAAAACCTGGTAAAGGAAATGGAGGCTAATCAAGGGCGCTTCCCGCTTTCAGGTTCAGATAGCATAAAAGTGGGCTTGAATGCCTTTAGTGTTATGAAGCAATTGACCGGTGGTAAAAGCTAAGAGGAGATTCACAGTTTGTTTGACCTCGTCTTTTTAGGCACCTCGGCCTCGGCGCCTTCTATACGCCGGGGTTTGTCTTCATTGGTCGTGATGCACGATGAATATCGCTTTATGGTGGATTGCGGCGAAGGCACTCAGCGCCAGATTTTGCGTTCGGGAATCGGCTTTAAACGGCTGAATCATATTCTGCTGACTCATGGACATCTTGACCATATCTTAGGACTGGCAGGCTTGCTTTCTACTTTTATGCGCTGGGAAGCAATTGAAGAAGTCAACATTTATGGTACCCGTCACACACTCGACCGCGTGCATGACCTGCTCTATGGTGTCGTTTTGCGCGGACAAGATCCTGGGATGCCGCTGAATCTGCTTGAAATTCGCCCAGGAGTGATCTTTAGCGCTGAGAAATTTCAGATAAGTGCTTTTCCGGTGGAACATCGTGGTTCTTCATCGCTTGGTTATGTTTTTGAAGAGTTTTCTCATCGTCCATTCATGGCTGATGTGGCTGAAGAGCTCAACATTCCGCCCGGGCCCTGGCGCAAGGATTTGGTGCAGGGCAAAGCCATTACTTTGCAGGATGGAAGAGTCATCAGTCCAGATATGGTTTTAGGTAAGGCAAGGCCTGGCACTAAGTTGGCGGTGGTGGGGGATGTAGGGAAACCTTTTAAACTCATAGACTATTTGCGTGATGCTGACGCGATTGTAACTGAAGCGACCTATCTGACCGAAGAGGCTGAAATGGCACAGCAATTTGGTCACTCCACCGCGGAGCAAAGCGCTTTGTTGGCAAAAGCTGCTGGCGCGAAGATGCTGATACTAAACCATGTCTCGCGCCGATACAGAGATGAAGCGATTTTGGCAGAAGCCCAGGCGATTTTTCCCAATACTTATCTGGCAGCTGATTTTGACAGCTTTCAGATAAAAGCTGATCATGACTAAAAAGCAGGGCGTTGACCGCGCAAATACTGATGACCTTGATTCATGTTAGAATCATTTTCACGAATGGATAAAAAGATTAATTTGATTTTGGCTTCCGCTTCTCCGCGACGGAAGGAATTATTAGCTTTGATGGGCACACCTTTTGAAACCCGCCCGGGCAACTTTTTGGAGCCAAAAAAGGGTCATCAAAGCACACGCGACTATGTTCTTGCCCTGGCAAAAGCTAAAGCGGATCATGTTGCTTCTTACCCTGGCGAAATCTTGCTTGCTGCGGATACGATTGTCGAGATTAATGACGAGCTGCTCGGAAAACCATCCAATGACGAAGAGGCTGAGCAAACGCTTTCTATCCTTTGTGGCAAGCCCCATCGGGTTTACACCGCCTTGGTTTTGCGCGATGTTTCAAGTGGAGAAAGCTTGCAGACAGTTTGCGAAACCATCGTTTATATGCGCGACTGGTCAGCTGAAGAGCAAGCCTCCTACATGTATATGGGCACTTACCACGATAAAGCGGGCGGTTACGCTATTCAGGACGAAGTCTTCAATCCCGTTGAGCGCATTGAAGGCTGTTATGCCAATGTGATGGGATTATCCTTATGTAGTCTCTGCAGTCTGTTTGAACAAAAAACCTTGCCTTTGTCCGATGACTTGCCTGAAGCTTGTCAAAGATACACCAAAGCAAAATGTACTTATTACCCAACTATTTTACAAAACATGAATTGTCAACGTGGAACAGGCTGGTCCCTATGAAACGATTAATATTTCTCTTTATCATCTTTAGTTTTTTACTTAGCGCGTGTAATCTGAATGGAAACACACCGGCGGTTGAGACGATAGTTCCGGAAGATACTCCCACCTTACCCAGCCCTATGGTCTCACGCGATGATTTACCCAACGTGGAAGAGCTCGCTAATGAGTATTTTCATCACTGGGTGGCTGAAGATTACTCAGCGATGTACGAGTATTTGACCTATCCTGCCAAAACGACCTATAGCCTTGAAGATTTCACCGCCCGACACAAGAAAACCGCGGCTGATTTGACGATGAAAACGGTATCTTTCCAACTTTTATCCAATTTGCTTAGCACAAACGCGGCGCAGGTAAGCTATCGCGTTCAATACACTACCAATCTGATTGGAAACCTGGAGCGCGATACTTTGATGAACCTGCAGCTCGAAAATGGCGAGTGGAAAATCAATTGGGATCCTGTCATGATGCTCCCGGAACTGGCGGACGGCAATTATCTCGAACTTGTGCTCACCATTCCAACCCGCGGGAATATCTACTCGTCTGATGCCTCTAATAACTATCCCATGGTAGCGCATACAGACGCGGTATCTCTAACCATCATTCCAGGCAAAATAAATCCCAGTCAGGAAGATGATTTGGTCGCTTTTTTAGCAGGAATCACCAACCAAACCATTGACGGCGTAAAACGAAAGTATGCTTATGCCCAGCCGGAATGGTCGGTGGCGATTGGTGATATCTCAGCGGATCTTGCCGCGGAAAATAGCTCGACTATTGATAAATTCGATGGGCTTTATTTGCAGCCTTTTAAGTCTCGGTTTTATTATGACAATGGCATTGCTCCTCATGTAACTGGGTATATGCTGGGTATCTCTGCCGAAAACCAGGAAAAATACCAACGCCTGGGTTACAAAGTGGATGAGACCGTTGGTGCCAGTGGTCTGGAGTTGTGGGGTGAAAAGTATCTTGCTGGCACGCGTGGTGCGGACCTTTATGTGAAAGACAAAGAAGGCAGAATTGTTACAAAGTTAGCGTCGACCGAAGCTAAACCGGCCTATTCCATTACAACGACCATTGATAGTCGCTTGCAGTACTGGTTGCAGCGCTCCATGGGTGATAAGGTTGGTGCGGTGGTTGTGCTCGAACGAGATACCAGTCGTGTATTGGCGATGGTTTCAAGTCCGGGTTTTGACCCTAATATTTTTAATCCCCTCATCCATACTCATTATGAAGTATCAGATCTTATTCAGGACTCGCAGAAGCCCTTATATAATCGTGCTTCACAAGGTGTTTACGCGCCAGGCTCCATTTTCAAGGTCATCTCCATGGCAGCAGCATTGCAGACGGGTGTATTTACACCCGATAGGGTGTATCGCTGTGATAGCCAATGGACTGAGTATCAGGGTTGGGTTGGTGATAACTGGACTTACACCCGGGGTTTTGCTTCGGATGGTGACCTCACCTTAGTTGAAGGCTTAATGCGCTCTTGTAACCCTTGGTTCTGGCACATTGGCCTAACCTTATGGAACGATGGCTATACTACCTCAATCCCAGATGAGGCTTTTACCTATGGTTTGGGCGCGAAAACGGGCATCGAAATTGAAGAGTTTGAAGGCGCAGTAAATTATCCCGATAATGCTTTTGATTACTTCCAGATGGCCATCGGTCAAAGCACCTTGCAAATCAGTGCCTTACAAGCTGCCAACTTTGCTGCCGCGATTGGCAATGGTGGTTATCTACACCGTCCTACGCTGATTGACCGCATTGGTTTTATGGGTGAGGATCCCATTTTTGCTTTCACAGAACCTGAATTAATTCGTCAGGTGGATACCTTGCCAGAAAATCTTGAAGCTATACAAGATGGAATGATTCGGGTTATTCGTAATCCCAGCGGTACCGCGGCTTTTCAGTTTGAGCGTTTTCCAGGGAAATTAGCTGGAAAAACGGGTACAGCCGAAACCTCTTTAGGTAAGCCGCATGCCTGGTTTATTGGCTACACATTTAATAATGACCCCGATAAACCTGATATCGCTGTAGCGGTTATTTTGGAATATGGGGGCGAAGGTTCAGAAATGGCAGCTCCGCTGTTCAGGCGAGCGGTCTCACTTTACTTTTCAAACGCGGATGATCCTGGTGGCACTTTGCCATGGGAAAAACGCCCCTATGAAGCTCTAGAAGAAGAGGAATAACTCTTGAGTGGAACGCAAGAACTGTTACAAGGACTGGTCATTCACTCGCAAGCCGGTTGGATGACCGTGCGCACTGAGTCAGGCGACTATCCCTGTCGCGTACGTGGGCGTTTGCGGCGTGGTCGCGCGGAGGGTGATCTGGTGGCGGTGGGTGACCAGGTGATGGTCGCTCCGCAGGAAGACGGTACAGGTCGCATTGAAGAAGTGCTGCCACGGCATAGCGTGCTCTCAAGGCAGCTTTCCGGAGTTAATTATGAGTATCAACAGATTATTCTTGCCAATCCAGATCAGGCTTTCTTCGTTTTTGCGGTGTCAAACCCAGAACCACGCTTGCGAATGTTGGACCGATTTTTGGTGGTTGCTGAACGGGCGCATATTCCCTCAATCATCGTTGCCAACAAGGTTGATTTAATAGGACTTGAAGCAGCCAGAGATATTTTTGGCATGTATGAAGATATCGGCTATCAGGTTGTCTATGCCAGCGCGAAAACAGGACAGGGAAGCGCGGAACTACGGGAGGCTTTTGCTGGCAAGCTCAGCACCCTGGCTGGTCCCAGTGGAGTGGGAAAAAGCAGCTTGATTAATGCCACTATTCCGGGTGTCAACCTGGAGGTTGGCGAGGTGAGCCAGGCTGGTGTGGGTAAAGGCAAACACACTACCCAGGTAAAGCAACTGATTCCTTTACCTGAAGGCGGATATATCGCTGATGTGCCTGGGTTGCGTACAGTCGCGCTTTGGGACATTGAAGGCGAAGAGCTTGATGCCTATTTTATAGAAATCGCACCGTTGGTACCCTACTGCCAGTTTAATGACTGCACGCACAGCCATGAACCCGGCTGCGCTGTGAGAGAAGCCAGCGAGAGCGGCATGATTCATCCGCATCGCTATGATTCTTATTTGCGATTGCGTTTTGGTCAGGCTCAGGATGATTATTTTGAAGAGGACAATGATGAAGATTAGCCCTTTTTTGAGATCAATGCATTTTATAACGATTATCGCGCTTGTTTTGGCTTCTTGTAAACCTGAAATAGACAAAACCCTAACCCCGCCATTACCATCATCACCAGGTGTGGGGGAAACAGAGTCCCCAGTAGTTTCTGAGCCAACCGCGACTGAAACAGAACCAGCTCCAAGCGTTTTGAACGTGTGTATTGCCAGCGAGCCGGCCAGCTTGTATCGTTATGATGGGCGAAATTCTTTAAGCAAGGAGAGCATATTCGCCGCGCTTTATGGGCATCATGACGGAAGCGCTTTATTGCAATCTATCCCTGGACAAGACGACGCCGAAGATATTAGCCAGGAAGCCGTAACGCTTGAACAAGGCATGATGGTTTTGGCTGCTGATGGTACCGTGCAAGTGCTGAAACGAGGAACGCAAGTTTTTGCCGCGGGGCAGAATGAAATCACCGTCTGGGATACAGACCTTGCGCTTGAAATGAAACGCTCTACTATTATATATAGGCTATATGATAATCAGTTATGGTCTGATGGTATGGCTCTAACCGCGCATGATGTGCTTTATTCCTATCATCTGGCACGTCGATTAGGTTTGCCCAGTGAGCAATGGGCGCTTGACCGTACTGCCAACTTAGAAGCGATTGATGAACACACACTTCGCTGGACGGGTATCCCGGGGTTTATCGCTTCAGATGCCATGCTGTTTTTTTGGAAGCCTTTACCCGCGCATATTTTTGAAACCTTGCCAGACGAAGACTTGCCCAATCATCCAATGGCATCATTAACACCACCTGGCTGGGGTGCCTGGCGAATAAGCGATTGGCAGAAAGGCGCGCAGTTTGCTTTTGAGAAAAATCCCAACTATTTCCATGCTGATACGCTCCAAGCTGAATTTGAGTTCCTAAACTTTATCGTTGTCTCTGATTTTGAACAGGCACTATCCATGCTTGAACAGGATGAATGCCAGATATTAGATAAAAGCTACCAGCTTGAAAGTCTGGATGAAACACGTCTAAACGACTTAACTGCCAAATACCAGCTGGTTATTGAAGATTTTGAACTGACTGAGCAACTGGTCTTTGGAATTAGGACAGCGGAGGATGCTTTTGCTCTTGACTCTAACCTTGGCACGGTAAATCGTGCGAACTTTTTTGGCGACCAAACAATCAGGCAAGCCGTAGCCGCTTGTTTAATTGAGCCCAATCTCACCGCATTATTGCTAAACAAGGAATGGATTGCTTCAAACCTCCCTTCGGATGTAGATATCGAAACGCTCATGCCTCTGTCTATAATTGCTGACCCCAAAGTTGCATTGACAGAAGCAGGCTGGGTTTTACCAAATGGATCTGCTGGTACGCGAGTGGCAAGTGGGGTGCTTGGAGTTGAGGATGGCACAGCTTTTGAGGTGACCCTATTGAGCGGACAAAGCGCGCAAAATCATGCTATTGCCACAAGAGTAGTTCAACAATTGGCAGAGTGTGGTATCGCGGTGACACACCAGAGCATGCCGGCAGCGCAACTCTATGCGCCCGGGCCAGAAGGTCCGCTTTTCGGGCGGCAATTTGATATGGCAATTGTCAACTGGGGTCAATTGGATTATCCATTATGCGAACTCTACAATAGCGGACAAATTCCACACGCAAACAATTATTGGATTGGCACAAATATCGCTGGTTTAAATGATGGGTCTTTTGATTTTGCTTGCGCGATGGGAGGCAATTACGCAAAGGAAGTTATGGAGCAACATATGCCAGCGCTGCCTTTGATGCCACAACTGCGTGTTTGGTTGGCTTCACCTAATTTAGACTTGCCTAAAGATATCCGATTTGAGGATATTGGCGAGATAGGGTGTGTTTTACCTTAGTTTCATCGCAACTTGAAGGTCTGATTTTTCTAAATACACAAAAAAAGAATAAACCTTTAAAAAAACCTTGGCATTGGGCTATAAATTCAGGCTTTGCCAGGGATTTAAGGTGCAGAAATCAGAGTTCGCTGAGATTAAGCAAAGTGTATGGCTTGTAGAAGGCGCAGTTGTCATGTAATAGCAGAATTATCCGCGATTATTTATTACGCAAGGGGACTTTTTTCAGGATCAAAAGTTTACGAAATACTCATATTGCGGTTTGGTTTGGAGCAGCGTTCAGCTTGACAGGATAAACCAGATATGCTAATATTTTTACATCACCGCCCATGTTAACATGGGTAATAAAACTGGGAATAGGATTGAACTAATGAGGAATTAGGTTAGTGGAGAAGCCTATATGATGCATTACAAATCGACCATACCCCATATTTTTCACACCAAACCTATTAAGGAGGATTTTGTATGAAACGTTTTACGTATTTACTGCTCTCACTGGTAATTGCCTTCTCGCTGCTTTTGTCAGCTTGTGGAACGACTACACCAGTAGAGCCCGTTGAACCAGAGGCACCCGTTGAACCCGAAGCCCCTGTTGAACCCGAAGCTCCCGTTGAGCCAGAGGCACCCGTTGAGGAACCTGAGGAGCCCGTGGAGCCAGAGGAACCAGAAGAACCTGAACCCGAACCCACAACTCGTGTTGGTGGTTGGTTGGATGAAATCGTGGTTTCAGTTATCGACGCTCCATCGGTCATTGTTCAGTTGGAAGCTGACGCCGTTGATGTTTACGTAAACGGTTTTGGCACCAATGACCTTGATCAGCTGAATGCTTCCGGCTTGCCTTACTCCACTTCGAATGGTACCTATTACACCATTCAATTCAACCCAGCCGAATTTACCGAAGGCATCAACGTCTTCCGCAATCGCAAGGTCCGTGAAGCTTTCAACTATTTGATCGATCGCAACTACATTAATCAAGAGTTCTATGGTGGCGGTGCTTTACCCAAATGGTTTGCAATCATGACCAACTTTGGCGATTATGCTCTCTTGGCTGATACCGCTCGCCGACTCGAAACTAAATACGCATACAATTTTGACAAAGCCAAAGAAATGATTGATGAGGCAATGGAAGAAATTGGCTATCCTTTGACTGATGGTAAGTATGTTAACGAAGATGGCGAACAATATGAAGTTATCTTCTTGGTCCGCAACGATGGTGATGGCACCCGCAAAGCCTGGGGCACTTACCTTACCGGACAAATGGAGAAATTAGGCTTCGCTGTTGACTTCCAAGAAGGTACTGGTAGCGACCTCGGTCCTATCTGGATTGCTGGTGATCCTACCGCTGGTGAATGGCACATGTACACTGGTGGATGGGGTGCTTCGGTTCTGAAACGTGATGAGTCCGACATCTTCCAACAAATGTACCTGCCCACCTCCACACAAGGTCTGCCTGTCTTCATGGCTAACGATAATCCTGATCCTGAATATCAGGAACTGGGCGACAAACTCGCTAACCGCGATTACACCACCATGGAAGAACGCGCCGAACTCATGGCTCGTGCTCTTGAACTGTCACTCGAAGATTCCTTCCAGGTCATGGTTGTTGACAGCAAACGCTTCGTTCCTCACCGGGAAGGCCTCGTTGTTACAACTGACTTGGCCGCTGGTGTTGAAAGCGCTCAAATTACTCCCTTCACCCTCCGCTGGGCTGACCAGGAAGGTGGAACAGTGCGCTGGGCAACCCAACCCTTCTTGTTCAATGGTCCATGGAACCCTGTACGTGGTTCAAATACCACTTCTGACCAAGGTGCTGTACGTATGACCGTTGGCTATGCCACAACCTATGACCCCTATACCGGTCTTTTGAACAACTTCTGGGTTGACAAAGCCGAAGTCACTGTTCAAACTGGTTTGCCTGTCCAGAAAACTTTGGATTGGGTTGACCTGAAGTTTGAAGACGAAATCGTTGTTCCTGGCGATGCCTGGGCTGACTGGGATGCCGAAACTCAAACCTTCATCACTGTTGAAGAGAAGAGTGGTGGCGAACCTGTAACCGCAACTGCGAAAGCGGTGGTATACTTCCGCGAAGATCTCTTTGACGTAGTCAAATGGCACGACGGCAGCAATCTGGAAATGGCTGACATCATGATGTCATACATCATGGGCTTCGACCGACCCAAAGAAGAATCCGCTATCTTTGACAAACAACCAGTTGGTTCTTTCAATCTCTTCATGCAAACCTTCAAGGGCTTCAAGATTGTCTCCACTGATCCCTTGATTATGGAAGGTTACGAAGATACCTTCAGCGCTGATGCTGAGCTGCTTGTTCCCATTGGCTACACCTGGATTAACAACTTCCAGGGTGAAGGTTCATTCGCGTCCTATGCGATGATGAACTCCGCAGAAGCTGCTCAAGAACTTGCCTACACCGAAGCAAAAGCCAACGAGCTTGAAATTGAACAAACCAGCACCATTGGTGGACCAAGCCTGGAAATTCTTGGCAAACATCTTGATCAACTGATTGCTGATGGCACCATTCCTTACGAACCCACTTTAGGTCAATACATCACCAAAGAACAAGCCATTGCCCGTTACCAGGCACTGAAAGCTCACTTTGAGAAGTACGGTAACTACCATCAGGGCGTTGGGCCTTACTTCCTCAAGTCTGTTGACTTGAATGGTAAATCACTTGTCATGGCTCACTGGGATCAGTATCCTGATCTGGCTGACCGCTGGTCAATGTATTCTGCACCAAAGCTTGCTGATGTCGAGATTGACGGCCCCGGCCAGGTTATCGGCGGTGAAGAAGCTACATTCGATATCTACGTCACCTTCCAGGGTAAACCCTACGAACTGGATGATATCAAAGAAATCAAGTTCCTTGTCTACGATGCTGAAAATAATGTTGTAATCATCAGCACTGCAGAAGCCGTTGAAGATGGCCACTTCGTCATCAATTTCACCGGCGAAGACACCGAGAAATTTGGCGATGGTGCCACTAAGCTTGAGATTGCAGTAATCTCAATTGCGGTTGCCCAGCCAACTTTCCAGACTATCGAGTTCATTACCGCCCAGTAAACTGAGTGGCTAAGTAGCTCCCATGAGGGGCAGGTTTATAAAAACTTGCCCCTTTTTTTTAAAAAAGAACGGGAGGTTGTCCAGTATGTCTATAGAAACGAATTCACAGGAGACTTCATTAGAGTACGCAAAGAGAGCAACGCGAGAGACAGCGAAACGCTTGGCGCGATTCTTTTCTATTCGTTTAGTTTTGCAGATAATCACCATCATCATAGGTGTTTACATTACAATCCTTGTTGCCAATATGGGCGGTTATGTTGATACTATTCTCAAGGCCTCAATTCTTGAAGAGGTGAACCTGGAAGTGTCGGCTATGGTAACTGAAAAGGACATACCACGTGAAATGCGTGAGCAAATGGTAAGAGACCTTGTTGCAGAACGCGAAACACTGGCGGGTTTAGACCAGCCCTTTATTCAACGCTCATTCCGCCACCTTTGGAACGGTTTAACGCTCAATTTTGGTCGGGCGCGTTTTATGGTGAGTGATCATGGCTCAAGGATGGTTAGGAACATCATTTTGGAGAGGCTTCCAGCCACGTTGCTATTAATGGGCACATCACAGCTGCTGTTGTTTTTTGTCACCCTTAGCATCGCATTAGCAGTGTCAAGGCATTACGGCAGTTTGTGGGATAAACTTATCGTGGCATTGTCGCCAACATCTTCTATCCCGCCGTGGTTTTACGGAATATTTCTTATTCTTGTTTTCGCGGCATGGTTAAAGATTCTGCCTTTTAGTGGCATGGTAGACGCTCCACCACCACCAACAAAATGGTTGTACTTTTTGAATGTTCTAAAGCATCTCATCCTCCCTGCAGGGTCGTTGTTTGTATCGAGTTTCTTTATTAGCACCTATTCCTGGCGAACATTCTTTTTAATATACTCGAGTGAAGATTATGTTGATATGGCAAAAGCAAAGGGTTTAAGCGACCGCGCGATTGAACGTCGATATATTCTGCGTCCTACTCTGCCAAGTATCATCACGAGTTTTGCTTTACTCATGGTTGGTATTTGGACTGGTGCTACGTTAACTGAAACAATTTTTAACTGGCCAGGGCTTGGAACGACGATTTATACTGCCATTAGTAAATATGACACTGCGGTAATTGTTGGCACGACAATCATTCAGGCTTATCTCTTAGGTATAACGGTGTTCTTCCTGGACTTCCTGTATGCCATTGTCGATCCCAGAGTCAAGTTGGGCGGAGGCAAATAAGATGAAAAAATTCAAAGATACTTTTCAAGATATCGTAAGATATCCTTCCGCGGTGGTGGGTTTATTGATAGTTTTGGCGTTAATCGTATTTTCAATTTATACGATGATTACGATACCCTACAAAGAAGCTATACATTTGTGGAAGGGGACTGAAGCAGTTGTTTACAAGAATCCCAGAAATGCCAGGCCAACCTGGGTTAATTGGTTTCGAAAAGACAAGCTTCCTGTGTCCGTTGATGTATATGCTGGCGAAGATGAAGACTTTACAAAAGAAGTCACACCGCGCAAAAAAGGTGGCAATCAGATTGAGTTCAACTACGAGTTTGACTACAACTACAACCAATTGCCCCAAGATATATTCATTTATTTTAAATCGAACTATGTGGACAAAAACCCTTTCGTTGTTATCAATATGACTACACCTGCTGGTGAGGAGATTAAGATTTACGATGGTGGAATTTCCCGAGCCACAAACGTCCGATTTGGACAGGAAGAAAAACTCTTGACCCGTTTGGTTCGTCTTCACGGACGGGACACTGAAACTCAGGACCAGCTGAGGAGTGTCATCGAAGGTCTTTTCACCAAAATGGGTTCATATCCCCCGGTTGTAGACAAAGGCACATATACGATTAATGTGAAAGCAACTACCTTTGAAGAAGGTTCGGATGTTGAAGCTGAACTTGTGATGCATGGTACCGTATTCGGACTTTTTGGTACTGATCATATGCGCCGAGATCTTAAAGTGGCCATTATGTGGGGCGCGCCAATCGCTTTGGCGTTTGGTCTCACTGCTGCTTTGGGTACAGCGCTGATTTCTATGTTCATTGCAGCCCTTGGTACCTGGTTTGGTGGCTGGCTGGATGAACTTATTCAAAGAATAACCGAAGTCAACATGGTCATTCCTTATCTGTCGATTCTGATTATGGTAGGAACCTTTTACTCGCGAAGTATTTGGGTCTTGCTTCTTGTGACAATTCTCTTGAACATATTCTCAGGGGCGATTAAGTCACGAAGGGCAATCTTCCTGCAAGTTCGAGAGTCAACCTACATCGAGGCTGCCAAGGCATACGGGGCCAGCGATTATCGCATCATCATCCGGTATATGATTCCGCGCGTTATTCCAATGATTATTCCGGGTTTGGTATCAGCCGTACCTGCTTATGTCTTTCTTGAAGCATCATTGGCGATTTTAGGCTTAGGTGATCCAACCGTGCCTACCTGGGGTAAGATCATCAACGATGCCCGCACAAACGGCGCGCTGTATCAGGGCATGTTCTATTGGATTCTGGAGCCTGCAGTATTCTTAATGATTACTGGGCTTGGGTTCGCGATGTTGGGCTTCGCGCTTGACCGAATCTTCAACCCAAGATTGAGAGGTATGTAAGATGGCAAAAGAAAAGAAAATCACCAGAAAGGAAGATGCGATTTTAGAAGCAAAGCGAAAAGCTGAGCTAATGAGCATGATGAGTGAAACAACTCACAAAGTGGGTGATGTAAAACATGAATTGCTTTTGAGCATCAAAGACCTCAAACTCCACTTTGAGACCGTGCGTGGTCCAGTACAAGCTGTGGATGGTGTCAATTTTGATTTGGTCACGAACAAAGCTGTGGTTGTGGTTGGCGAATCTGGTTGTGGTAAAAGCTCACTTGCTAAAGCAATCTTGCGTTTGCTGCCACGTAACGTCGCCCATTATTCAGGTGAAGTATGGTTGCGAGATATTGAAACGATGGGACTCAGCGAAGAGGAGTATCGTGAAGATATCAGGTGGGTCAAAATCTCAATGGTGCCCCAAGCTGCCATGAACTCGCTCAATCCTGTGTTGCGTGTAGGTGATCAAGTTGCCGAACCGATGTTAGTACATTATGGCATGCCCAAAGAGGAGGCTATGGAACAAGCCGCGATTATGTTCCGCAACGTCGGTGTGCCTGTGGACTTTTTGACCCGCTATCCATTTGAGCTTTCTGGTGGCATGCGACAGCGTGTTGCTATTGCCATGGCATTGGTCACCGGACCTGATTTGGTCATTTTAGATGAACCTACCTCCGCGTTGGACGTCTTGACCCAGGCTAATATATTTAATCTGCTCAAGCGGATCAAGGCTAATCTCGAAACCAGCTTCATTCTGATTACCCACGATATTTCAACCTCATCAGAGTTGGCTGATATCGTGGCAGTTATGTATGCTGGCAAGATTATTGAAGTAAGCGAATCGCATCGCTTCTTTAGTGAACCTCGCCATCCCTACGCGAGAGCCTTAATGGCAAGCGTGCCTCGATTGCGCGAACGGGAAGAGCCCCATTTTATTGAAGGTAAACCACCATCACTGATTAATCCGCCCACAGGCTGTCGCTTTAAGGATCGCTGCCCAAATCGCTTCGAAAAATGTGAAGAAGAACCGCCTACTGTCGTATTTGGCGATGACTGGGTTGCCTGCTGGCTCTATGAAGGACAAGGTGAATAGCATGACAGAACAATACGAAGAAAAAGAATTTGAACAAAAACCTGAAGAGATTATCGGGGAATTCAACAATTCTGAAATCTCAGAAGATGAACTTGATGATGGTTTTGTTCTGGACATTCGCGGGTTAAAGGTCTACTTTGAACTACGTAAACGTGGTTTTCAACATGCTGGATTTGTACGCGCGGTAGATGGTGTAGACTTAAAACTTCAACGTGGTGAGACCATTGCCATTGTTGGTGAGTCGGGTTGTGGCAAAACCAGCTTAATGAAAACAATTTTGCGTTTGAATACACCCACAGGCGGTGAAATTGAATTTGACGGCGAGATCATTAATGACCTCAAAGCTGATGCCCTCAAAAATGTGCGTCGCAAGATTGGATATGTGCAACAGGATCCTTATGGTGCCTTAGCACCTTTCATGAACGTGCGAACTATTCTTGAAGAGCCACTAATCATTAATGGTGTCAAAAACAAACAAGAACGCTTCGAACGCGTTGTAAAAGTGCTTGAAGAAGTCCGTATGACACCAGTGGAAGACTTTCTTGAAAAGTTTCCCCATCAACTGAGTGGTGGTCAACAGCAACGTATTGTTATTGCGCGAGCGATGATTTTGGACCCCATCCTGTTGGTGGCAGATGAGCCGGTTTCAATGCTCGATGCTTCTGTTCGTGTTGAAATTCTCAAGCTTTTACGCGCCTTGCAAGAGGAGCATCATCTGGCTGTTATCTATATCACTCACGACCTGGCAACTGTACGTTACTTCTCGGAATACATTTATGTAATGTACGCCGGTCAAGTGATTGAAAAAGCCCAGGAAAGCGACCTCATTAATAAGACCGCGCATCCTTATACGCACGCTCTTTTGGCTGCTACGTCTGATCCTGATCCTAAGAACGTGGATGAGTTCCAGGACGTTCCACCTGGGGAACCACCAAGCCTGGTGACACCGCCTAAGGGTTGTCGTTTCCATCCGCGTTGTCCGCATATGATTTCGGATTTGTGTGAAGTACAGCGCCCACCGGAATTTGAATTAGGTGATGACCATCTGGTTGCGTGTTGGTTGTTTAGAGAGAGACCTATCCATCGCGAATTTACCGCCGAAGAATAAGGAAACGGTCTTTGTTTAGAATTAGTTCCAAAACGATGATCATCGTTGGTGGCACTCTGTTGGTGTTAAGTGTCATCATTCCAGCGCTAAGGCTGGCAGAACTTCTGCCAGCCTGGTTATGGATTGATCTCTTAACATATGTTTTTTTAGTCAGTGGTTTATTTCTTGGCATGTTGGGCATTTTTACCTTTGCCAAGGAATCAAGAGATCGCCACGCGCAAGACTCTCAATATGAACGCTTAAGAGATATGGACGATGAGTCGTAAAAAATACATAAATGCATACGAGACTATTTACGAGTATGATGATCAGGGCCGCGAAACACGAAAAATGGTTTACCGCGGCAATTTTTATGAAGTTTCTCTTGACCAAAAAGGCTTAAGCCATTACCGGTTTATCCAAATTACTCTGTTTGTTTTAATAGCAGTTATCCACATCGCGTTGGGTTTCCTCAACAACCCAGGAACACGCACGCTTTATGTAAGTATTCCCTATACGGCAACATTTATCCCTCTGGTGTTTTGGGGCTTTGCGGTTTTTAGATTGCCTCGCAAACAAAAACTATTGCGACTTGAAGAGGTCGGGCTAAGCTTTCATCGGTTAAAGTCTATGACACTGCTGACGATTATTTTTACTGCGATATCCTTAATTGGTATGGTTATTTACTTTGTTTTTTTCTGGAAAACAAAGCAAGGATCTGATTCCGTCTTTTTTCTGGGTAATCTAATAGGATTTGGCATTGCTGTTTATGCCTGGATGCTAAACAAAGGATTGAAAATAAAAGAAATTGTCCAGGAGACAGAATAATAAGCTTGAATAAGTGTAAAACTTCAAACCTTTATAAGATTGCATTGACCTAAAATAAATGAATAAAACCATCGACTACCATAAATATATGTAGATGAGTAACAGTACGGGTAATCAACTAATTAATTTTACAAAAATATTACAGCAACTAAATAAGGATATAACAACTGCGGTTGTGATTGACAGTTTTTAGTTTGTCGCATTATAATGATTAAAACTCAATAGGAGAATAGGAGAAATAATGAAAAAATTTGCACGAATCTTATCCCTTGTCATTGTCGTGGTGATGTTGGGTAGTATGTTGGCTGCTTGTGGCAAGAAGCGAGCCGATGCCCCGACAATTGACACCCCTCTGGTTGTCGCCTACAATCGGTTTTCAGAGAAATTCAGCCCGTTTTTTTCTGATACTGCCTATGATGCCGACGTTGCAGGTATGACCCAGATAAGTCTTATGACCACCGACCGTTTAGGTCAGATTATTATGAACGGTATCAAAGGTGAAACCCACGTCTATAACAACACGAAGTATACCTATAAGGGTGCTGCTAACCTGAGCGTGGATTATGATAAAGATACTGATCGCACCACCTACAAAGCGGAAATCCGCAAAGACATGCATTTTTCAGACGGTGTACCCGTAACTGCAGATGACATCATCTTCACTTACTATACCTATCTGGATCCGTCCTATGTTGGTTCAACGAGCCTTAGTTCCTATAAGATCATTGGTCTAAAGGAATATCAAACTCAAACCCCCACAGCGGTCTTAGAGCGCTATACTCAATACGCCAAGGATATCTATGAGGCTGGCCCTGATCACGAATGGTCCTCATCTGATGCCTGGACCCAGGAACTTCAAGATGGTTACTGGGCTGAAATTGAAGCATTTGGTGTGAGAGAATCCCAAGCCATTATTGACTATGTGACTAATAACTACGCTGATAACTATGCTGAGCCATTCATCTACAAAACTGCAGACGAAGTTCGCGCTAATGAAGGATTGCAGGCTGTGCTCGGTATGGTCCTCTGGGGCTTTGGTGATGTTGTCTGTGCCGAAGAAGTTGGCGAAGACGAAGAATGCCCCGAAGAAGCTGGCTACAAATTCATCGCTGCTTCTGGCGACGAATATGACATGGTTGAACAATTCCCAACTGCTGAAGACTACAACCGCGAAATCACCTTAGCCTACGAAGGCGACCTCGCTACCGCCTGGGAAACCGAAGCCGCCACTAATAACACCGATATCCTGAATATCGTTGAGACCGAGTTCATCAAAGAATGGGGTCCCAAAGATAAAGAAACTGGTGGTGAAGGCGTGCCTAACATCGCTGGCATCAAGAAAACCAGCGATTACAGTATTGAAGTTGTTATCAATGGTTTTGAAGCACCTGCTGTTTACTCCATTTTGGGTATTAGTATTACACCCATGCACTACTATGGTGACAAAGAGCTTTATGACTACGAAAACAACAAATTTGGTTTCCCCTTCGGTGATCTGAGCAAACAACAAAGCCTTACCGGCAAACCCATGGGTGCTGGTCCTTACAAATTTGTTGAATACGACAACCGTATTGTTCGCTTTGAAGCCAATGAATATTATTACAAGGGCTGCCCCAAGATTCGCGAGATTCAATTCAAAGAAACTGACTCACGTGATGTTGCTTCAGCTTTGAACACTGGCGATGCTGATGCTGGCGAACTCTCCTTTAACATGGAACGCTTCAAGGAAGTTATGAGCTACAACAGCAATGGCGAAACTACCGGTGATGTCATTACCTTGATTAAAGTTGACAACCTTGGTTACGGTTACATTGGTATTAATGCTGATACCGTCAATGTCGCCGGCGATCCCGGCTCTGACGCATCAAAGAACTTGCGCAAAGCATTCGCAACCATTCTGGCAATCCGTCGCGATGTCGCTATCGCTTCTTACTACGGTGAGTTTGCTTCTGTTATCAATTACCCCATCTCTAACACCAGCTGGGCTGCTCCTCAACCTACCGATGATGACTATCAACTGGCCTTCTCGGTTGATGTTGAAGGTAATCCTATCTACACAGCTGATATGGCACCCGAAGATAAATACGAGGCTGCCCGCCAGGCTGCTTTAGGCTATCTTGAAGCTGCTGGTTACACAATTGAAGGTGGCAAAGCTGTCGCGGCTCCTGCAGGCGCAAAGATGGCTTATGAACTGATCGTTCCTGGTGATGGTACCGGCGACCACCCTGCATTTGCTATCATCACTGACGCAAAAGCTGACCTGGAAAAGATTGGTATTGAACTGATCATTAACGATCCTGCTGACTCTAATATCCTTTGGAATGCCTTGGATTCCGGTCTGCAAGAAATGTGGACTGCTGCTTGGGGTTCAACCATTGACCCAGATATGTACCAGGTCTATCACAGCAACAACGTTATTGGCGAAGGTGGAACCGACTCCAACCACTATCACATCCGCGATTCACAATTGGATCAGTACATCATGGATGCCCGCATGTCTGATGACCAGGACTATCGCAAAGCAGTTTACAAGCAGGCTTTGGATGTGGTTATTGACTGGGCAGTGGAAATCCCCACTTACCAGCGCCAAAATGCAACCATCTTTAGCACAAAACGTATCGTTCTAAGCACTCTAACCCCCGATATCACCACTTTCTGGGGCTGGATGAATGACATCGAACTTCTTGAAACGGTACCCACACCCTAATTCAATTTATTTGAATGGGATGTTGTATCACTTTGTATGATTAAGAATATGAGCCCGCCCTCAGGTGGGCTCATATTTGTCAAACCAGAAAGACGAAGCTGGTTTTTTAACATGAAGGAAGTGAAACGCTATGAGTAATTTCATAATTCGAAGAGTTTTCCTTGGTATTTTTATTGTGTTCTTTGGGGCGATGATTGTATATGGTGTCATTCGCAGTATGCCCAGCTCTTATGTTGAAACAATCGCCCGAGAACGAGCGGCTAACCCGCAGAGCATGCGAACATACCAAGAGTGGATAGATGAGTTAAATAAAGTCTATCACCTTGACGTGGGTATCGTTCCTGGTTACTTTGGATGGCTCAAAAATGCAATCCGTGGTGACTTTGGTATCTCCTTTATTTATAACGTCCCTGTGACTGAAAAATTCAAGGAGGTCATCCCCTATTCAATTGTCTTAAACATAATCACTTTTATAGTGGAAATTGTGATTTCTATCCCGTTAGGCATCCTGGCAGCACGCAAGCAATATTCTGGCGTGGACTATGCGATTACCGTATTTGCCCTGGCTGGACTTTCGTTGCCAACATTCTTCCTGGCAACTTTGTTGAAATATGTCTTTAGTATCAAACTTGGATGGTTTCCCTTGTATGGTATTACCAGCCGGTTCTACTCAACCATGACACGTCCCCAACAAATTTTGGATATGGCGCGGAATATGACTTTGCCAGTTGTTACCTTGATGATGCTTTCAATTGGTGGCTTGATGCGTTATACCCGCACGAATATGCTTGAGGTCCTAAACTCGGATTATATTCGCACTGCACGCGCGAAGGGTCTTTCTGAGAAGGTAGTTATTAACAAACACGCTTTCAGAAATACGCTTATTCCTTTAGTAAGCTACATGAGTACACTTTTACCTGCAATGTTCGGTGGCTCAATGATTACAGAAACAATGTATCAAATTCCTGGCATTGGTTATATTTCATTCGGTGCTATGCAACAGGGAGACATTCCTTTTGCGATGTTCTACACAACATTCTTGATTCTGCTCACTCAGATTAGCTTGCTTATTGCGGATATCATGTACGCTGTTGTAGATCCCCGCGTGAGAGTAAACTAAAGGTTGGTGAAACATGAGTGACAAATACAAACAAACTTTAGATAAAGTTGAAGAAATTTTGGATGCACAGCTTGGTAGCGATGGATTGCCAATGACCACACCTGGAGAGATGGCGCTTGATGACCAACGTCGTGTCAAGGTTTTATCACCTGGTATGTTAGTCTTTAAACGCTTCATCCGCAATAAACTTGCCGTTGTGGGTCTGATTATCCTGGCAATCATGTTCACGTTCTCATTCCTGGGGCCAGTGTTTTCCCCGTATACACAAACACAGGTCTTTAAGGGAATGAAGACCATGTCGCGTGAATTTGCCGGTGCTATCTATAATACTGAAGACCGTTACACTGTTGCTGATGGTGAGACCTTCGGTTCCGCCGACCGCGCTGCTTATCTTTTTGCCAAAGGACAGGGGAAAGCAGACTTTAGCTCTGCTAATGGTGAGTTCTATTATGTGGAACTTGTTCCAGGCTTTAACCGCATAACGAAACTTGAAGTTGTCGTAAAAACAGACCCGCTGGGTCAATTGCCAAAAAATGACCCGGCTATATCCGAAGAGTTCATAAAAGCTTACGAAGCGAATAAAAAAGCCGGAAGCTTCATTTTTGACGATGTGCTATACATCATCACTGGAATGAAAGTTAAATCCATTTCAACTGAAAAAGAAATCGCATTGGCTTCAACCTTCGTTTTTGATGCTTATAAGCAAGCTGATGACAAGTTTGTCCAATCTCATGCCTTTAAGCTTGCTGTAGCGAATGCCATTGCTGATGAAAAAGACACATTTCAGGTAGAAGATCGTGAGTTTACGATTGAAATAGATGGAAAGAGCGGTACGGTTTTTGACGATAGTGGCGCAGGCTTTGCTCAAATTTCCGATATTATTGTCAACCCTCTGGATGCAAATGCTTTTTTGAGCGTTGAATTCAAAGACACTGTTCGTGAGACAATGATTGCAAAAGGGGATGAGTTCTATTTCACGGATAAAGATGGCCAGGAAGTCCACTATAAGATAGTTGTTGTCAACCAAAACTATACAATTATGAGGGATAAGGATACTGAAGTTATTCGAACCTTCGAACCACCATCCAAAAATCACTGGTTGGGTTTGGATAATAACGGTATGGATTTGCTCACTCGCCTGATGTATGGTGGGCGTATCTCTCTTATGGTTGGCTTTGTGGTTATCATCATCGAGATGCTTATCGGTGTGGTTTTCGGCGGTATCTCCGGCTACTTTGGTGGTGTGGTAGATACTCTTATGATGCGTTTCGTAGACTTGTTTAACAGTATTCCTTTTTACCCGATCGTGATTATTTTTGGTTCGGTAATGGATAAATTACAAGTTGGATCTAAAGAACGTATCTTTTTACTGATGGCTATTTTAGGCGTGCTTGGTTGGACTCCTATTGCCAGGGTTGTTCGTGGACAAATTTTGAGCCTCCGCGAACAAGACTTCATGGTAGCTACCGAAGCGACCGGTATTCGAACCACAAGGCGCATTTTCCGCCACCTTGTTCCAAATGTGATGCCATTGCTTATTGTTTCGGCAACAGCAGGCCTGGGAGGTATTATCATCTCAGAGGCGACATTAGGATTTTTGGGCTTGGGTATCAAATACCCTGAAGCTTCATGGGGTAGCATTATTAACACGGCATCTGACGCGCACGTAATGCAGAGCTATTGGTGGATGTGGTTGCCCGCAGGCACATTGATTATGCTGACCGTGTTGGGTTTCAACTTTATTGGTGATGGCTTGCGCGACGCTTACGATCCAAAGATGAAACGTTAGGAGTTTTAGATGACTGACGAAAAAATTGATTTGAAACAATTTGAAACAACTGAGGCTGAAGAAGATCGCGTAAAAGAGAGCATCCATCTCAGCGCGAAGGAATCAGCCAGAATTACGCGAGAAAACCGTCGCATTACCGACGCTATCGAAAAACACCGTAATCGTCGAAATGTTGACCCTTCGGAGTATCTTACTGAAATGGTCAATCCGGAAAATGTAGTTGAATTTGACAATGTCCATACCTATTTCTTCACCGATATCGGCACCGTACGTGCGGTTGATGGTGTGAGCTTTGATGTGCCCATTGGTAAGACCGTTGGCGTGGTGGGTGAGTCCGGCTGTGGCAAGTCAGTTACCGCACTTTCCTTGATGCAATTAGTACAACGTCCGCAAGGACAAACCGTCAAAGGTGAAATTCGTCTCAACACCGGCGAAAAGATCTACAATATTGTTGAGACGCCAACCGAGGTAATGGAAACCATTCGTGGTGCGCAAGTTTCGATGATCTTCCAGGAACCAATGACCAGTTTGAACCCTGTTTTTAGAGCAGGAGATCAAATTGACGAAGTTATCGCGTTGCATAATTCTGAGATGAGCGAATCGGAAGTCAAGCAGAAATCGATCGGCATGATTGAAATGGTCGGTATTGCCAATGCTGAAGGTGTCTATAACATGTATCCCCACGAACTTTCGGGTGGTATGCGCCAGCGTGTCATGATTGCTATTGCTTTGGCTTGTAACCCGCGCTTGATTATCGCTGACGAACCAACTACCGCCCTGGACGTGACTATTCAAGCACAAATTTTGGACTTGTTGCGTCAACTGAAAGACCGCATCAACTCCAGTATTATGCTTATTACCCACGACTTGGGTGTGGTAGCCGAGATGGCAGATTATGTTGTGGTCATGTATGCTGGGCGCATCGTCGAAAAAGGAACGGCACATGACGTGTTCTTGAATCCCCAGCATCCTTACACGATAGGCTTAATGGCATCTAAACCGGTTATCAACAAAGAAGTTGACCGCTTATACAGCATCCCTGGTTCAGTGCCTAACCCCATCAACATGCCTAATTACTGCTACTTTAGAGACCGATGTAATAAACGCATGCCCATTTGTAATGGTGAATATCCACCTGAGATTTACACGTCTGATACGCATATGGTAGCCTGCTATCTTTACAAAGATCAAAACGAAGAGGCCAACAATGGAAAATGAAATTCTTTCTGACGAACTGATTCATAACGATGAATATATTGCCGAGGTCTATCGTCTGAAGCAATATTTCCCAATCAAGGCTGGTTTGTTCCAACGTGTGATTGGCCATGTGAAGGCTGTTGACGGCGTAACTTTTAGAATTAGAAAAGGTACAACGCTCGGTTTGGTGGGTGAGTCCGGTTGTGGAAAAACCACTGTTGGCAAAACAATGTTACGACTAAATACTGCCACCTCAGGGCGTGTTCTCTTTGATGGCATTGATGTTTTTGCATTAAACCGTGAAGGTATTCGCGATTTGCGTCCCCGAATGCAGATGATTTTCCAGGACCCCTATTCGAGCCTTTCACCGCGTATGCCCATTAGCGAGATTATTGGCGAGGCTGTTCGCGAACACAACATCGTGTCGCGGGTCGAACACGATGATTACATCGACCATGTCATGCTCAACTGTGGTCTGCAACCTTACCACAAAGACCGTTACCCACACGAGTTTTCTGGTGGCCAGCGTCAACGCATTTGCATCGCGCGTTCACTCGCTTTGAAACCAGACTTCATCGTTTGTGACGAGCCGGTCTCAGCTTTGGATGTCTCCATTCAAGCACAGATTATCAACTTGCTTGAAGACCTGCAGGAGCAAAACAAAATGGCTTATCTCTTTATCTCCCACGACCTTTCGGTTGTGCAGCACATCTCTGACTACATTGGTGTGATGTACCTGGGTGATATTGTGGAATATGCCAAGAAAGAACACCTTTTTGAGAATCCGCTCCATCCTTACACACAAGCCTTGCTTAGCGCGGTACCTATTCCTGACCCTACCCTGAAGATGAAACGCATCATTTTGGAAGGTACCATTCCTTCCCCAGCGAATCCTCCTTCAGGATGTAAGTTCCACACCCGCTGCCCGCATGCGATGGACATTTGTAAGGAAGAAATTCCTCCTGTCATAGAGTTGAAACTTGACCACGAAGTGGCATGTCATCTCTATGCTGGACAGGGAAAGGTATTAGATCTTTAAATGACAAGGCAGTATGCTGATGATGACGGACGTGTTATATGCGACATGAACGTCGAGGGCATGCGCTGGTATAACCAGAGCTTATCTAAGGTGAGTGATTATCGTCGCAGCCGGGCAAAGTCAACCCGACCTGATGTCGACAACGTGATGACACCCAGACAAACCTTACGTTATACCTTCTACGCTGTCTTAGCGGGCTTGACCATCGTAGCTGTCTTTGTAGTAGCCTGGATTTTGATGTGGTTATTTGCGACATACGTTTGGTTCAAGTGAGAATTGATGACAAAGTGTTAGAAAAAAGAGCTCGAAAGGGCTCTTTTTAGTTAGAAAGTTATGTTCGAAAGGGCTTGGTTTAAAGGCGAAAGCCTTGCTTTATTTTAAGAAACACAGAAAGCAAACTGTGAATTGCGCATTCCGTTTGCATATTTTGGAAACTATGCTAAAATAATCGTCCCTGGGGTATTGTGTAATGGTAGCACACCGGACTTTGAATCCGTCTGTCGTGGTTCGAATCCATGTACCCCAGCCTAGTTATTATTGTGGACACTGAACCTGACGATCCATATCATTCTTTTCGCACGACAAGCAGCGTGAGTTTATCTGTTCCTGCTTGTCGTTATGTTTTCCGGAGAAATCTATGACAATAGCTTCTATTATGCTTGCTGCCGGTCATGGCACACGCATGAAATCAGCATTACCTAAAGTTCTGCATCCTATTTTGGGCAAGCCCCTTGTTCTTCACGCATTAAGCGCTGTAGAAAATGTTGTGGACATTCCACCAGTTGTTGTGGTTGGGCATGGTGCTGAAGATGTTCAGGCTGCCATTCAAGCTGGTGCTAAACACGAAGTGCATTTTGCTGTTCAAGAACCACAGCTAGGCACTGGGCATGCGGTGATGTGCGCGCGAGAACTTTTGCAGGGTAAATCTGAGCAGCTCATTATCACATTTGCGGATATGCCGCTTTTAACACAGGCAAGTATTGAACGTATTATACAACTGCGCCAGGAAAGCCAAAGCGTGATGGTTATCACTACCGTTATGTCTGAAGAACCCCGGGGCTTTGGTAGAGTAATTCGCGCTGAAGATGGATCGGTCATTGCCATTGTTGAAGAAGTAGACTGTACGCCAGAACAGCTTTTGGTGCGTGAGAAAAACACCAGCGCTTACTGTGTTGACGCAAACTGGCTTTGGAAAAGCCTGGATGGCTTAAAACCATCTTCAAAAGGTGAGTATTACATCACAGATTTGGTGGCAATGGCGGTGGCTGAAGGCAAACGGGTTAGCGCGCACATTCTTGAAGATCCAGTTGAAGGATTGGGAATCAATGATCGCGTGGACTTGGCGGATACCGAACGCGCGCTACGAATGCGCATTAATCGCGATTGGATGCGGCAAGGCGTAACGTTTATTGACCCTTGGTCGACGACTGTGGGACTGGATGTAAGCCTGGCGCAAGATGTTGTGCTTCAGCCAAATACCATGCTTTATGGCAATACGAGTATTGGTAAGAATTCTGTTATTGGACCCAATACCACATTGATTGACACCCAGGTTGGAGAGAACTGTCATATCCAATACAGCGTGGCGGAATCAGCTCAAATTGCTAATCATGTTACGATGGGACCCTTTGCGCGCTTGCGAAAAGGCGCGGTTTTAAAAGATTATGTGCATATCGGTAACTTTGGCGAGGTGAAAGACTCTGTTTTGGGTGAAGGCACCAAGATGGGTCACTTCTCGTATATCGGTAATGCTGACATTGGCAAAGATGTTAATATTGGCGCGGGAACGATTACGTGTAACTACGACGGTAAAGAAAAACACCACACGCAAATTGGTGATAATGCCTTTATAGGCAGTGACACCATGCTTGTAGCGCCACTAAAAATAGGAAAAAATGCTACAACCGCCGCGGGCGCTGTGGTAAATCGGGATGTGCCCGAAAACACCCTTGTTATTGGTGTGCCGGCCAAACCGAAAGAGAGAAAGGATTAATGTGAACGAAATCCCCTGGCTATTGACATTGCTTGGTGTCGCGGTTTTGCTTGATATACTTTCAGCCGCGACAAACGCTGCTTTTACGCATGTTCAATTGCCTAATTTATTGTCTGTTTATGAACGAGAACCCCATAAAGCTGAAAAAATCATTCAAGTGGCTGAAAAGTCAGGACTGCGAACTTCCCTGCGTCTGGCGCTTACTTTTGCCCATTTGATGATTGGCGCGCTAACTGTGCTTGTATTAACAATCTCTTCGTTGAAGCTGCACTTTGCCTGGGTTTTGTTAATTACTCTGGGCGTTTTTGTATTGTTGAGTGTTCTTGAGCACCTTATTGAGCGAGCTGTTTTAAGCGCGCCAGAAAAGGCAGCGAATACCTGGCACTTTTTTGCTGAACTCTTGCACTTTTTCTTTAAACCATTGACCATGGTTATGGTTGGTTTGCTCGGATCGTATGCTGAACAGAACATGCCTACTGTTACCGATGAAACACTGCGCGATTGGGTTGCATTGGAGCAAGCCGAAGGTATGCTTGAAAAAGGCGAACGCGAGATGATTTATTCCATCTTCCAGTTCAGCGAAACCCTGACCAAAGAAATTATGGTGCCTCGCATGGACGTTTTGGCTTTGGATATTGACACAACCATTAGTCAGGCCCGCCAGGAATTTATCAAAGCCGGTCATTCCCGTGTGCCGGTATACGAGGATGTGATTGATAACATTGTGGGACTTTTGTACGCGAAAGACCTTTTAGCGGTTGTCAATGATGAAGAGACGATAGCTTCACAAAGAAAACTATTGCGCCAAGCCTATTTTGTGCCTGAAGTCAAAAAGGTCGATGAACTCTTGGCTGAAATGCAATCGCGTGGGGTACATTTGGCATTGGTTGTTGATGAATATGGTGGATTTACCGGCGTGGTGACGCTTGAAGACATCGTTGAAGAAATTGTTGGCGAAATCCGCGATGAATATGACACAGGTGAAGAACAGCTATACACCGATTTAGGCAACAACGAATTCTTCATTCTTGGCAGAGCAACAATTGATGAGTTTAACGAAATTACTGGCGCAAACTTATCTGATGAATATGCCGACACTTTAGGTGGCTATCTTTATGGCCAGATTGGGCGTGTGCCTGAACCAGGTGAGATGGTTTTGAGTGATGGCATTGAATTTACCATTGAACAGGTTCATGCCAGACGTATTTTGAACGTAAAAGTGCGTCTCGGTGTGGAAGAAGAAATAGAGGATGTCAGCTATGGACCAGCATAATCAAATCGATTCTAAAAACCTCGAAGAGCTAAGAAACACGGCTGTTTCAAGCGCGAAAAATGCTTACGCGGTTTATTCCCATTACCAGGTAGGCGCGGCGGTTTTGGTTGAGGATGGTCGCATTTATGGTGGTTGCAACATCGAGAACGCGGCTTATCCTTCTGGCATATGTGCTGAACGGGTAGCTATTTTTAAGGCTGTTGATGCGGGGAACCGCAAGATATTGGCGATTGCGGTCAGCACGCCCAATGCCGGATCGCCATGTGGCGCTTGCCGGCAGGTGATGCGCGAATTCATGGAAGATAAGACACCCGTCTTTATTTTAGATGATAAGGGTACTGTGGTTACTGAATTAACTTTTGCTGAGCTTTTACCGCGTTCCTTTGGACCTGAAGACTTGTTATCTGTAGCATGATGGTGGCTTAAACTGTAGCCCCAAGAGGTTTTAATGCAAAGACAATTGGATAGGAGACAAATGTGAGCCAACGCGCGTCACGTTCCTATCGCGCGCAGGCGATTGTGCTCAAGCATCGCGAGTATGACGAGGCTGATCGCATTCTAACGCTTTACACCTTAGAACATGGCAAATTACAAGCTATTGCCAAGGGTGTGCGAAAAGTGAAGAGTCGTAAAGCAGGTCATTTAGAGCCCTTTACGCTGGTGTTGCTACAACTTGCCAAAGGACGCACCTGGGAGGTGATTGCCCAGGCTGAAGCTCAAAAAACTTTTCAGAACATCCGTGATGACCTGACGCTCACCGCGCAAGCTGCCTACCTCGTGGAACTGATTGACCGTTTCAGTTATGAGGAAGGTCCAAACCGCGCTCTTTTTCAGACATTGGCTGACGGATTACAACGGCTTAACGAAGGCTTTGCGCCTGAAACAGTTGTGCATTATTTCGAATTAAGGTTGCTTGAGAATATTGGCTTTAGGCCAGAACTCAATCGTTGTCTCGCCTGTGATGCCAAAATTCAACCCGAGCCGCAATATTATTCGCCAAAATTAGGTGGAGTATTGTGCCCGAAATGTTTTTCAGCTGACCTGACCGCATGGCGTGTTTCCTTGAATACACTGAAGTATCTACGATATTTTCAACGGTCGCCCTGGTCAAAGATTAAAAACAGAGTTATTCCGCCTGAAATCGAACAGGAAATTAAAAACCTCATTCAACATCATTTCACGTATTTATTGGAAAAGAATTTAAAAACACCTGATTTTCTCAAAGCGGTTAACTGATCATTGTTTTTTTGGGATATCTCGTTGCGTGAAAGAAAACAGTCCGAAACTTCGTAAAACTTATCTAACATCAAGATAACTTTCGTCTGTCTCGTTGAACTGATATAATAAAGAAGCCTCAGGTACGACAACGAGGCGCGGAGGATTTATGGAAATTACTTGGTATGGACATTCGTGTTTTCGCTTTGTTGAGCGTGGCATGGCAACCGTTGTTACGGATCCCTTTGATTCAAAAGTAGCTGGATATAATCCGCTGAAACTTAAAGCGGATATTGCCACCGTTAGCTGTAATGACCTCGCTTACAATAACGTAAGCGTTATTCGCCCGGAACCTTTCATTATTAATGGACCGGGTGAATATGAACGGGGTGGCGTTTTTATTACCGGCATTCAAACTTCACCACTCACGACCAATAAAAAAGATTTACGAAACACGCTTTATGTTTACGATTATGGCACGATGACTATTATGCATCTTGGGCAAGCAAACAATGTTCCAACTCAAAATTTGGTAGAGGAACTTGGGCAAATCAACATCGCCCTGGTGCCAGTTGGTGAAGGTGGCGCGTTGAACGCCTCAAAAGCAGCTGAGCTGATCAGCATGCTTGAACCCAACATCGTTATCCCAATGCACTACGAAACGCCTCATTCCAAACTGCCCCTTGAGCCGCTGAGCAAATTCTTAAAGGAAATGGGCATTACTCAGCTTGAAACAATGGAGTCATACAAGGCTACGGCATCTTCTTTTACCGAGGAAACCCGTGTTATCGCCTTGGATCCTAAACTAATGGCGCTTTAAAATGGCTGTAAAAGTTATTATGACCTGGGACCTCAAACGGGGTCACGAGCAGCAATACTTTGAGTTCGTTGTAGGGGAATACTTGCCCAAAGTGAATCAACTGGGACTCGTGCTAACGGACGCCTGGCTGACTGCCTATGGCGAAAGACCCACTATGTTGGTGGGTGGCACGATGCCAACGCTGACGAAAGCGAGGCACCTTTTTGAATCAGTTGAATGGGCTGATCTTGAAAATGAGCTGCTCGATTTTGTGGATGACTACAAAGTGAAAGTGCTTGACTTGAAAGGTGGTTTTCAGTTTTAAAAATGCCTGTCCAAAAACTGTTATTGACTTGGTACGACACAAACGCCAGGGTACTCCCCTGGCGTTCTCATCCCGTGCCTTATCATGTTCTGGTATCTGAATTTATGTTGCAACAGACTCAGGTCGATACAGTATTGCCCTATTACCTGCGTTTTATTGAAACGTGGCCAAGTGTCAAAGCTCTGGCAAATGCCGAAGAACAAGCTGTTTTGAAGCTCTGGGAAGGATTGGGCTACTACCGGCGGGCTTTGAGTTTACACCGTAGCGCCAGGTACATTGTCGAGCATTTTAATGGCAAAGTACCGTCCGAATTGAGCAACTTGCTCAAACTGCCCGGTGTCGGTCCCTATACCGCTGCAGCAATTGCGTCGATTGCTTTTAATAAGCCTGTAGCAGCGGTTGATGGCAACATTCGTCGGGTTTATGCGCGCTTGTTTGCGATTGATGGAGAATTGGAGGAAAAAGCAACGGAAGCGCGATTGCAAGAACTGGCAGCGGAGACATTATCGCTGAATCGTCCGGGTGATTTTAACCAGGCTCTAATGGACTTGGGCGCGACCATTTGCACGCCTCGCAAACCCCTTTGTGAATTGTGCCCATTGCTTCAGCTTTGTCAAGCCAATCAACAGGGTACAGCAGATAATTTGCCAAAGCGCAAAGAAAAACTCAAAGTACCTCATTATGTTGTGACCGCCGCGGTGATGCAAGAGGGCGATAAAGTGCTTATCACGCAGCGTGCCAAAGGCGATCTGCTGGGAGGTATGTGGGAATTCCCTGGAGGTAAATTAGAGGAAAGCGACACAAGCTTGCAGGATGGCATCAAACGCGAGATTATGGAAGAGCTGGGCGTTTTGATTGATGTTGGCGAAGCTTTTGGTGTTTATAAACATGCTTATACCCACTATAAAATCACCTTACATGCTTTTCTTTCCCGTTTACAAACAGGTGAATCGTTACTCACACCCCACGGAGAGCCGGAATGTGAAAGCTATGAATGGGTAAGTCCCAAAGACTTAGCACAATTCCCAATGGGAAAAGTTGATAGGATGATATCCGAACAATTGATAAGAAAGAAGTCTGAATATTGATGATGAAAGAGAACAAAACTGACTTGAATCCAGCCCAAAAAGAAAAATCAAAGCATCTTGTGCGTTTGTTAGCTGGCTGGCTGATGATTCTATTTGTGACTTTTGCTTATGTGGGTTCTGAATGGCTTTTTATGATTACAAAGCCTTCTTCAATGAGCCAGACAACACTAATTGAAAAAATGACCATTCCGCTTTTCAGTATTGCTTTGTTAACTTTGCTGGCTTGTTTGATACAGACAGTTCTTTACTTCCTTGTTTATATAAAATTTGACAGCAACCATTGGGGTAGCCGATTAATGATGATTATCCCAGCTTTCATTATGGCTTCAACCATTCTGCTGTTTGTCGATAACTTGACTTATATAACGATGTCAATAGGAATTATCACCAGCAGGCGCTTCGTGCGATTGTATTATGCGATAGGTTTTTTATTGCTTGCCGGCTTTTTCGTTTTTGATTTTGCCAGGCTTCATAAGGCTTTGATTGAGAATCTTTCTCGCAGAACAAAAGAAAAAAACAAGAGGCTTGTTGCTACCGTAATGGGCTTGATGGTCATTATCGTGATAACCGGCTTTGTCATTGGGCTTATGCAGAAGCCCCATAATGCTCTGGAAATATCGGGGGTCCAAGATAAAAAGAACGTTGTGCTCATCACCGCGGATGGGCTTGAAACAAAATACATGTCTGTTTATGGCTATGAAAAAGACACAACACCTTTCTTAAAATCAAGTGCTTCACGAGCATTAATTGCGGCCAATCATTTTTCAAACTCCGGCAACACGGGCGGCTCAGTTACGTCAATACTAACCGGTAAATACCCAACAAAGACTCGGGTTTTGTATCGACCGGATATCCTTAGGGGAGAAGATAGTTACCAAAGTCTTCCGGCTGTCTTGAAACAATCAGGATATTATTGTGGCCAATATAGTTATGAATACTATGCTGACGCTATCGAACTAAATTTTAAAGAAGCTTTCGATTATGTGAATGGACGAGGCGCAAATACAACACGGCTTTTCGGCTTCAGAAAATTGCCTTTGCCAACAAATTACGAATATTTCCTCTATGAATTACAAACCCGACTCATTCCAAGGCTGAAACATATCTTCCTGGTAAATATAATGCAAAACCAGTTTCAGCAAATGACAGGGCAAATTGAATCATCGGATGCGTTTAAGGACCAGCAGAAAATAAGCTGGGTGACTGAGATTCTCTTGGATACAGAACGTCCGGTTTTTCTTCATATCCACTGGATGGGCACGCATGGGCCAGATTTTAAACCCCTTAATCGAGTGTTTTCGGCGGATTTAGACATTAACCAACAAGCTGACTGGGATATTTCTTTCTATGAGGATGCCATACTCGATTTTGATGATGCAATCAGACGTCTTTATACGGAGCTGGAAAACGCAGGTATTTTAAATGATACGCTTATTATTATTGGATCTGATCATGCTATGCAATTTGTCACCGACAAGCCCATACCCTTGATTTTGCTTATTCCAGAGGCAGATTACACAGGCGAAATTTTGATAGATACTCAAAATATCGATATCGCTCCAACGATATTAGACTATCTTGGAGCAGAAATCCCGGAATGGATGGCGGGTGAGTCTTTGCTCGCGCCTATAGATAAATACAGAGCCCTTATTAGCGTGCGACTAAAGCATAGTGATGGCGATGGAGAAGCATTAACCATTGATAATGAATACAATAATCCGCCTTTTTATCAGTTTGATTTGATGGCTGTTCAAAATTGTGGCAGGTATATAGAGTTGGATCTTGAAACTTATGAATGGAATATCCGTCCCGTTCCTGGTTATGTATCCGCTTGCAGTTCAGATGACATTATTGATATCGACACGGTTTATCAATTAATGATTGACCGATTAAAGAAAGACGGGTTTGAATTTAACGAGACTGATATTCCGAAACCACAGGAAAATTAGATGGGACAAGTAAGTTTAATCCTAAATAATATGTCAAGGCTAAATAGGAGACTGTTGAAAAACAAGCCCAAAATTCATCCAAACGTTAAAGATACGTGGTTTAATTAATCCGAACTACAAATGAAAGGTGACAGGCACAGATGGGAAACCCACGATACATCCAGACAGACCACCAATCTTTCTACGGAGACTACCTTTATGACCAGATCGTACCCGAAAACCACTTTCTGCGTAAACTCAACGCCCTGGTCGACTGGTCATATTACACCAAAAAGCTGACCAAACTCTATAAAGGCGAAGGACTGGCAGGAAGACCAGCCTATGACCCGGCTCTGT
>Ga0255341_1000871_pt1 | contig 46732 bp, 33 predicted proteins | sample wastewater_treat_8_FD_192418 | JGI IMG/M metagenome (GOLD analysis project Ga0255341, IMG submission 192418) | Wastewater microbial communities from Lulu Island WWTP, Vancouver, Canada - plant12 | ecosystem: Engineered > WWTP > Wastewater > Unclassified | place: Canada: Vancouver, British... | reverse complement strand
GAGGCCCGGTGACGGGCCACATCGTTGGCGAGACGTGTGTAATTGGCGGCCAGCAGCGAAGGCGCAATAATCATCGGCCCAAGCTAGAAATGCCCCGGCGCCAGGTCAATCACGAGAACAACCCTCGCCGGGAAAACCGGGAACATCGCACGCCCCGGGGTGGAGGTTGGACGAGTCGAAGCGAGGAAGCGGGCAAGGTTGCGAGCGTCAGTTCTAAGCCGGTTCCGCTGTGGCCGGGGAGCATACGCGCCGCGCGTGTGCTGGCGGACGCCGCGTCCGCCGGAAAAAACGGACAAGGCGGGCATTTCTACGCTTTACCCTGTTCGCCCAGGCCAGCGTTCGACGCGAGGCGCGTCGAACTGCACCCGGGGGGCGGGTGCGCTCCCCAACTCTGCCCGACGTTGCTTGCAGAAAGCGGCAGAAGACGACCGCACTCCACGATGCTTCGCGTTTGTCCGTGCGCCAGATTCATGCGCCAGCTTTTGGACTGCGCCTGTCCTCTGGCACTTTCGACCAACAAAAACAGCCTTGTCCAGGACAAAGTCTCGGCCCCGCCAGCGAGCGATGATGCGCTCACTCGCCAAAGCGGAAGCCCAGCCCCGTCAGGGGCGACATCGTTGTAGAAACAGGCACAAACAATTGCCCAGCTCCGTCAGGAGCGGCATGGTCCGGCCTCGCAACCCAATCGTCGTTGCCTCCAATGTTCGTCGCGGCGCAAAAGGAGGGCAGATGCCGCCCCTAACGGGGCTCTAACTGTTAGGGTCTGCTTCCTACCAAGAGGCCGCGCCCACGAACGCTCCCGCTGCCCGAAGCGTCGCTCCGCGCCCTTGTGAACAACATTGGAAACGGTATCAGCGACGCTAGATCCTATTCACCTTTGGCGGGACACCGCCGGATTCTCGGGCATCACGACCATTCTTGGAGGACGTGGCTTGCGAGACTTTGGGCACGAGCCAGTGGGATTCCCTGGCGCTGCTCTACAGCAAGCGGGTGGCTCGTTGGTTCGAGTTCAATCCTCGGTCGTTCACCAACCGGGCGTGTGTGGACGTTGGTTTTGAGATTCAACGTCTCCGGGTAGTGCGGAAGGCTGGTACTCAACCAGCCAAAATACGGCGGTTCAGATTCTCGGCCTGGTGTCTCCCACACATCAACCGCCCGGTTGAAGTTCTTTTCACTTAGGGAAACCCACACAAGCCAGCGGAACACGTCTTGTGTTCCAATGATAGGAATGTCGAGGCAACCCCGGATGAAATGGTGCTCCTTGTCGATCACGCACAGGTCGGTGTCCAGCAGGCTTCGTTTCGCTCGCTCGGCTTCAGGAATGCCAACGTAAAAATCTGGAGCGGGCGGCCCAAAGCAGAAGGGCAGGCCGCGCTTGGGATTTTCGCACGAGCATTTGAGTTCTTCTGCCATCGTCAGAATGAAATCTTGTGGCTTTCGTAAGTGGACGACCAGTCGAGCCAAACGCCAGGGTCGTGAACCTCATCACACGGCTTGTTGTAGAAAGTTCCGCTGACGCTGCCGAGCGTAGCTGTGCCAGAAGGGCCGTAGCCCATAGTGCGACCGCCAAGGCGGTCGAGCCATGTCGGGCCACGGGCTGGTTGCGACCACTTGAGGATGACTCCGATGATGCAACAGCCGCATCCTTCATCAAGGCCCGCTTCGGCTGCCTTCTTTTGGCAGACCGCATAAGCGTCGTCGTATCGTTTCTGGTCTTGAGCAGCGATTGCCTTGTCCAAAGCTGTGCTTAACGCACCGAGAATGAGGATTGCCGCACCAGCGCCTCTCGCTCGCGCCGCGTTCAAACGCTGTGCTCTTAAAGCTGCTGAAACTTCTCCGCCTTGCTTCTGGCTGCATGGCAGGCAGTGAGGATAGAGCCGTTGCTGCTGCCCTGGTTTCGCAAGCGCACTTGGCGGCTGATGGTCGGGAACAAAATTCCCGGTCTTTGTTCCAGCCGTCTTCGATCCGCATGTGTGGCAGCCTTCGTTCTGACCAAGTTGATTGATTGCACCCCGCTCGTCGGGAGTGAAGTTTCGGCCCGGTCCGTTCGCCGGAATGCTTCCGTTTGCGTTTCCGCCTGGCTCTAACGTGTCGGCGAGTCCAAGAGCGTCGAGGAACGAGATAGGGTTGTTGCCGACAAACGCATACAAAGCCCGTCCGCCGAACTCTTCGATGGGATCTCTGTTTGGCCATCTTCCGGTGCTCGGGTTGTAATACCGATAACCGTAGTAAATCAGGTCAGACTCATCATCCTGATATTTGGTTGAGAACCGGAAGGGATTGGCCCTGGCCATGGGGCCGGTGGCGCGAAGGAGTTCGCCAAACGGGCCATATTCGTATTGAGCGGTCAGCCCGGAGCCATCCGCTTTCACCAAGGCGGTCACATTGCCATTGCCATCATACGCGCAGAAGTGCGAACCCTGACTGGCGTCGGTGATGGCCAGCAACCCGCCCACGCCGCCCGCGCCTTGCATCGTCCCGCTCAAATCCAGGCCCCACAGGTAAGACTGGCGGACGGCCGATGCCGGATTGAGGCTGGCGAGCAAGTTCCACCCGTCATACACGAAGCGATTCGTGTATTGGGCCACGTAAACCGAGCCGTTATTCGTGGACACCAGCTTCTGCATGCGCCGACCCTGGGAATCATACTGAAATTCCAGCTTCAACTTCGCTGCCGCCGGCGCCCCGCTCAGGCTTTCCTGTTTCACCAGCCGGTTCTCCGCATCCCAGGTATAGACCCACCGCCCGTCGTTGGTGAGATTGCCATCGGCGTCATAACCAAACACCTCCGCCGTCTTGGGCACAAAGAGCTTGCCAATGGTATTGGTCACAATGTCCGCTCCGCTGTGGTTGCTCAGGACGGCGACGTTCGTGATGGTGAGCCACAGCGCGCCGGTGTTGTTGTTGAACAACATTTCCCCGCGGAAATAATCCCCCTGGCGCGTCGTTGGCGTGTAGAGCGCAAGATTGTCCTGGCTCCACAGGCTCACCGTCGCGGTATTCGTGGCCGTGCCCAATACATTCACAAAGCCCGGCACGGTGCGGTTGGTGTATTGGTTTAAGGTGTTGGGCGTGTACGTGGCTTGGCGGCCATCCCGCGTGGTGGTCTGCCGGTTGCCAATGTCGTCAAACGCATAATCAAACTGCTGCCCGGCGACGGGTGTGCCATCGCTCCAATACTTCCTGCCGCTCGTCACCTGGCCCATGCTGTCATAGCCATACACCCAATAGCTGCCGTCCAGGTGCGTCACGCGCGGGCGTTGGCTGGCGGGATTGTATTGGTAATCAAATTGGGACCGGGTGGAACCGGTCCCTCCCAACGACGCAGTGTTCGTGAGGCGGTTCAGATGATCGTAACCGTTGGTCGTGGTCATCACAGTGGTGCCGTTCGTGTCGAAGGTAATTTGCCCCACTAGGGGCGAATGGTCAAGATAATCGTACGTGGCGCGATGCGTGCCGTCACCCACCGTCAGCAGGCGGGAAGCGGGGTCGTAACTGTAGGCGGTCGAGGCGAGGATGGAAGATGGAGCCTTGAAGATGGACAGGTTGGTGCGGCGAAGCAGCGCATCGTAACCGTTGGTCACGCTGAGGCCGTTCAAGGGGCCGCCCGCGAACGCTTCGCAGAGCAACTGGCCGGCGCCGTTGGAGGTCCGCGTCGTCAGACGCTTTGCGGAGTTGCCAAAACTAAGAACCGCCCCCTTCCCGCACCTCTTGTCGCGCCTTCTCTTACGCTTTCTCCTTCCGCCCGCACCTTGTCGGAACGAACAAGGTGCCCAACATAACCAGCAACGGAGCCAAGTAGAAAGACACTCTAGACAGGGACCAAACCCCAGCGCCATGGTATCCCAGCAGCCCAAAGAAGCCAGCCATCCCCACCTGCGATGCCGTCAACAGGGCTCCGCCATAGAGGAGAATGAGGGCAATTATCAGACTTGCTGCCCACCCGGCGGGCCGCTTTTTCGAAGCCACCAATGTGTAGGCGGAAAGCCACCCCGCGAGCAGCGACACGGGCAACCACGCCAATGCAGCAATCGGGACATCCGGCGTATTCGTTGTCACTACTTGGCCCGAATCGGCCACATAGCCTCGAAGAACGCTGGCGTGATGCTGTGTTAGATACCACGCAACTGCTCCGGTTAGAGACAAGAGAAGAACCGACACCAATGCACGTTTCAACATATGGCCAATATCATCAAGGTTTTGTGCAGTAGTCACATGCAACAATTCCCGCTGCGCGAGCTCCTTCCGCAATGGCAAGGCAAGCGACCTTCGCCGACCCTTTGAACGGGGAACAAGCAGCCTTCGCACGCCCGTATAAGCGGTCAACTTCCTTGAGACACTCACTCCTTGAGCAATCAGTGATAGGCCCGTAACTCTCGTCATACTTCCTCGACGTCTTGATTGGGCCTCGATCACAAGACGCACAACGCAGGATTGAATCAGTATACTGAATTGTGTGGGGCTTGAATAACCACTTCTTGAGGTCTTCACATGTACTCATCCCTGGAACGGCGAGCTGACGCTCGACAGAAGTGTCTTCCACACAATTATAAATGCACGTCCTCATCACGCCTTTCACCTTCTGGTCGACAAGCAAGCACTTGTACCACACCCGGCACGCTTGCCCCAAGTAGTCTGTGTTGTTGACAGCATCGCAATCAAGCCCCGCGTAGAGGTTCAGCCCTCCGCTTTCCCCGATGGGATCGCGGCTGAGCCAGCACCCCGTGTCGGGATCGTAATATCTGTATCCGTAGTAGAGCATGCCTGTCTCCCAATCGCAGAACTTGGTCGAGCCGACGAATGGGTTGATGAATGCAAGTCGGCCTGTAGCGCGAAGAATACCGAGGAACGGATCGTAATCGTAAACAGCTTCAACCGCACCATTCGTCGCGTTGACCAACGTTGTCACGTTGTGGTTGCCGTCGTAACAGTAAAAATATGTTCCGGCGTTGATGCCAGAGTGAATTGTCATGGAGAGCAGTCCACCCACGCCGCCCGCGCCTTGGAGCGAACCGCTGGCGTCCATACCCCACTGGAAAGAAGCTAGAAGCGAGGAGTTAGAATCCAGGATCGCAATCAGGTTCCACCCATCGTACACGAACTTGTTCGTGCTCTGCGCCACATACGTGCTGCCGTTCCACGTTGAAACGATTTTCTGCGTGCGTCGTGATTTGGAATCATACTGGCAATCCAACTTCACTCGCGAACCAACCGGGGCGGCACTGTTTCTGGTGAAGGAAGTGATTCGGTTCTCGGCATCCCAAGTATAACTCCAGCGTCCGTCGTTGGTGAGATTGCCATCGGCGTCATAACCAAACACCTCCGCCGTCTTGGGCACAAAGAGCTTGCCAATGGTATTGGTCACAATGTCCGCCCCGCTGTGGTTACTCAGGACGGCCACGTTGGTGATGGTCAACCACACCGTGCCCTCACTCTGCAGCAACTCCTCCACCGCCGCGCCGCTGCGGGTTTCCAGGGCGATGCCCCAGGCCGGATAAACGGCCATCTTCTTACGAAACTCCGCCCAGCCCGCCGCGCTGTGTTCGATGCGAAACTCGGCCACGACTTTACCGGTTCCATCCACGACGGCCACGTCGTGATGATCTCCGGCCCAGTCCAGGCCGGCGAAGTGCGTCAGCTCATTCCAGGTTTTCATGCGTTGTCCTTTCGTTGCGGCAGACGCTTCGCCGCGTGCCGGGAACGGCCTCGACCTGATACGGGGCCCCTCGCGGGGTGCGGTTCTCTCAGAGGTTGGCCCGGACGCACCCTTCGCCACCGGTGATCTCAGGCTGGCCCTTGTGGGGGCTGGCGCGCTACGACCGTGAAGCGTCAGGGCAAAGCTGCGACTGCCAGACTCAATCTGGCCCGCCGCCAAGTTGTTCACAAGGCCGCGGCGCTCCCGCTGCTCCGGGCGTCGCTCCGCGCCCTTGTGAACAACATTGGAAACGGTATCAGGCGAGCCAGATTCCTTCACACCGTTTGGCGGGACACCGGGGGGTCACTCGCGGTATTCAAACACTGCGGGAGCGACTTTCGTGATTCGCCAGTTGCGGCCTTTTTGCGGAACGAAGTTCGCGTCTTTGCTCGCGCAGACGACGAGGTATCCACGATGTTGGAAGCCTCCCGAGGTTTGAATGTCAACGACGGTTGCCGCTGGCGACTCGGTTACTCGCAACTGGACAACCTGAGGCGACAGGGACTTTATCGCGGGTGGTAGCGGGTCGCTCGCCGTCCAGGTGTCCTTGCCTTGGGCTGCTCCATCGCGAGCGAGTGCTTCGCACTCAGCAACCAAGTTGGTCATGTTCGTTTGCACCGCCGGACTGTTCGTTTGCACCGTTGGATTCTTTGGGCTGCCGGATTGTCCGCAGCCGCCACACAGAACAACCACCGCCAATGTGACGGCAAGCCATGACACGTCGAGTCTCATGGCCACGTTGTCGAGAAGGCTGAACTGTATTTCGGATCTTTCGCACCGGCTTTGTCACACGGTTTGCAGCCACCGAAGCCGCCGGTTGGTCCGGGCAGGCTCGACGACAACGAGCCATCCCAGTTGTAGCCAATGCGCATGAAGCCGCGAACGTCGCCGGTGTATTCGTTCTCCCAATCACCATCAACGAGCGGCTTTCGGATGAGCTTCTGGCCAGCGACCAAACCTTCCATCTTAATCCGCCAGAAGTCGCAGAGGCTGGAGATACGCCCAAACAGAATGTAGTTCACCTTCCACTTGTCGTAGCACTTCCCGTTGACCATCACCGTATCGGAGCAAGCTCCTTCTCCGCAGCCTGCTGGCGGCGACGGGAACACGATGTCCCAAGTTCCAAACAAGTGACTCAGAGCGCACCGCTTGGCTTTCTCTTCGTCGGACAGTGCGTCGAACCTCGTTTTGACGGCACTCATTGTCGCGGCAAGACCAGCCGACACCTCCGGCCCGCAGCGAGTGCATTTGGGGTCGCCAAACGAATCGCGAGGTTGAGCGCGCCGCTCCGGTCGGCGTTGAACTCTGTCGCGGTTGTCAGGTCTGATCGGCGTTCGGTCAGGTGTCGGTGTCGGGGGATAGATGATCACCGGCGGAGCGTTCTGGCCTGCATCTGGATTGCCCCAGTTGTCCAAGCCGTTTCGGTCAACATAACTCAGCGGGTTGTTGTAGAACGCTTCGTAGAGGTTCGCGCCTCCCATCTCCCCGATAGGGTCTCTGTTTAGCCACCGTCCCGTGCTCGGATCGTAATACCGATAACCGTAGTAAATCAGGTCAGACTCATCATCCTGATACTTGGTCGAGAACCGGAAGGGATTGGCTTTGGCCATCGGGCCGGTCGCCCGAAGGACTTCCCCAAACGGGCCATACTCGTATTGTGCGGTCAGTCCGGAGCCATCTGCTTTCACCAAGGCGGCCACATTGCCATTGCCATCATACGCGCAGAAGTGCGAACCCTGACTGGCATCGGTAATGGCCAGCAACCCGCCCACGCCGCCCGCGCCTTGCATCGTCCCGCTCAAATCCAAGCCCCACGTAAATGAATAGAGGATGGAGGATTGATGATCGAGGCTGGCCACCAAGTTCCCGCCATCATATACGCACCGCACATCGTGGGTGGGGTTGCCGCTCCCGGTTAGGTCGTTCCACACCCGTCGGCAGAGACGCCTGGCGCGGGCGGCATGACGGATCACGTTCATTGCGGACGAAGCTATTCAACCACACCCGCCGGGAGCGGCGCAACGGGAAATACGTGGCAATGGGGGAAAACCGGGGACCGCGTGATCCCCTGAGCCGGCCGGGCCCGGCGCCAAGCGTCCTCCACGCATCAAACCGCCTGGGCGATGCGTTGCACGCGCTGCGCGCGACCGGTCCGGTCGTCCACCACCATCACCAGTCCCTGCAAAACAACCCGCGCGGAGGCGACTTCAAACCGCTGCGGCAGGTTCGTGAGGAACCGTTGGATGACCGGTTGAATTTCCCGGCCTAAAACGCTTTCGTGCGGGCCGGTGAATCCGGCGTCGCTCAGGAATGCCGTGCCACCGGGGAAAATCTGTTCGTCGGCGGTCTGCACATGGGTGTGCGTGCCCACCACGGCGCTGACCTGGCCGTCGAGCAGGCGCGCCAGGGCAATCTTCTCGGAAGTCGCCTCGGCGTGAAAATCCACGAAGAGGATCGGTGTTTGCCGCCGGAGACGGGTCACTTCCGGCGGCAGAACGGAAAATGGATTCTCCAACGGGGGCATGAAGGTCCGCCCTTGGGCATTGATCACCGCGACCGGCGGCCGCGCGCCGGCTTCGGGTGGCGGCGACTGGGTTTCAAAAACACCGCTCCCCCGTCCCGGCGTGTCCGGCGGATAATTCAGCGGCCGCAAACAACGGGGTTCGCCGGCCAGCAACTCAAAGACCTCCCGTTGATCCCACACATGATCGCCGGTGGTGATGACATCCACTCCGGCCGCGAAGATTTCCGCCGCGGTTTTGGGGGTGATCCCGGCGCCGCCGGCGGCGTTCTCGCCGTTGGCAATGACAAAGTCCAACTGATGTTGCTCGCGGAGGCCGGGGAGCAGCATTTGCACGGCGCGCCGCCCGGGCCGGCCCACGATGTCGCCAATGAAAAGCAGGTTCACGCGGGCAGCTTAAGGGCTTCATGGCACCAAGTCGAACCTTCAGTCTGATCGCCAACTTGAAAGGGTGAGGACAACTCAAAAGCACTGCCCGGAGGCAGCAAGCCGCGACAGGAAAAGTCTTTGCGCTCAGCCGACAAAGCCGGCCGGCGGGAAAAGGCTTTTTCCCGGCGTCCCGGGTATTTAGTTTGCGCCGGTGGATTTGAAGCCTGGCGAACGACGAACCGTGACGATTACCGACATTGCCTTTGGGGGCGAGGGCGTGGCGCGCGTGGAGGATTTTGTCGTCTTTGTCCCCTTCACCCTGGTCGGGGAAACGGTCGAGGTGGAGTTGACGGAAGTGAAGAAGCATTACGCGCGGGGCCGTCCCCGGCGGGTGCTGACGGCCGCCCCGGACCGGGTGACGCCCGCGTGCGCGCATTTTACGCGCTGCGGCGGGTGCCAATACCAGCACATGGCATACGCCACCCAGTTGCGGGTGAAACAAAAGCAGGTGGCGGATTTGTTTGCGCGGGTGGGCGGGTTCAACCCGGCGGTCGTCCAGCCCGTGATCCCGTGCCCGCAACCTTATGGCTACCGGAACCGCATCATGGTGCGCAGCCAGTGGAACAAACCGGAGCAACGGCTGAACCTCGGATTCATGCGCTGGGATTGCGGTTTGGTGGAAGACGTGCTGGAGTGCAAAATCGCCGAGCCCGGATTGAACGAACAATTGCGTTATGTGCGCGCCCATCCCCCGCCCAAAGGCGGCTTGAAAGTGGTGCTGCGTCTCCCGCCCAAAGATTGGATCGTCCCGCCGGATTCCTTTTTTCAGAACAATTTTTTTCTGCTGCCCCGGCTGGTGGCCACCGTGCGGGAGGCGTTGCAGGCGGGGGGCATGCGGCATCTGGTGGATTTGTATTGCGGCGTGGGATTCTTCGGCCTGGAAACCGCCGATGCGGTGGAATCCTTTGTCGGCGTGGAATACGACCGCATGGCCATTCAAGCGGCCCGGCAAAACGCGGCCGCCCGCGGAGTGACCAACGGGGAATTCATCGCCGGCCGCGTGGAAGAGGTGCTTCCCGGCGTGCTGGCGCAATTTCCGGGCGACGCCACGGCCGTCCTGTTGGATCCCCCGCGGAAAGGCGTGGCCCGGGCGAATCTGGAACAGTTGCGGGCCTTGCGCCCGCGGCAGGTGATTTACGTCTCCTGTCATCCGGCCACCATGGCGCGGGACTTGAACATCTTGTGCGCGGACGGTGTCTTTGAATTGATGCGCGTGACCCCATTGGACATGTTTCCGCAAACCCAACACATCGAGTGCGTGGCCGCGTTGCGGCGCGCCGGGCCCGCCGCGGCTGCCGCCGGCGGGGTGAAACAAGACTTGCCAACGCCGCACCCCTTCGACCAACCTTGCAACGCCAATGACAACTGAAACCTCGCGGGAAAACCGATTTGTGCCGAGGGTTCTGCCTTGGGGACTGGCGGCAGCACTATTGGCCCTTTACCTCGTCACCCTGGGCCGGGGAATCACCCTGAACAACCTGCAGCCGTTTGCGCAGGTGAGCGGTTTGCAATGGCAACCGGTGTTGACCCATCCGCTTTATTTTCTGGTCACGCTGCCGTTGAAGCTGTTGCCCTCCGGCTGGTTACCGCTGGGTTTGAACCTCTTCTCCGCCGGCTGCGCCGTGCTGGTGCTGGCGTTGCTGGCCCGGGCGGTGGCGTTGCTGCCGCACGACCGCACCCGCCGCCAGCGGGAATTGGAACGGAGCGATTACTCACTGCTCACCATCCGCCTGGCCTGGGTGCCGGTGGTTTTCGCGGTGCTGGTGTGCGGGTTGCAATACGCATTCTGGCAAAGCGCCATCGGTGGGGGCCCGGAATTGTTGAGTGTGTTGCTGTTTGCCTACGTCGTACGCAACCTGCTCGAATACCGGCGGGACGGACGCGAAATGTGGCTTTACCTGGCGGTGCTCGCGTATGCGGCGGCCTTGCCGGAAAATTGGTTGCTGGTGTTGCTGTTGCCGGGATTTATCGCGGCGTTGATCTGGTTCATGGGGTTTGGTTTCTTCCGCCTCCGCTTTCTCGCCCGGGCTTGGGTGCTGTCACTGCTGGGGATCAGCCTGTATCTCCTGCTGCCTTTACTCGGCTTGCTGCGGGATCAGGCAGCCGTCCAATTTTGGCCGGCCCTGAAATTTGCGCTCGCAGATCAGAAGAACAACCTCGTTCTCCATTGGCAACACGCGCAGGACCGGCTACTGGTGGCGGCATTGCCCTCTTTGCTGCCGCTCCTGGTGATCGGACTTCGTTTCAAGGCTTCGTCCGGTGATACCAGTCGGCTGGGCATTCTGTTGACCACCTTCCTGTTTAACGTCCTGCACGCCGGCTTCCTGGTCTTCTGCGCGTGGGTGGCTTGGGATCCGCCCTTTAGCGCCAGCCAGTTCGGCTTGGGACCGTCGTTTCTGATCCTGCATTTTCTCGCCGCGCTGGGCGTGGGTTATTTCAGCGGTTATTTTCTCCTCCTCTTCAGTGAACGGGTCAAAGTCCGCGGCCCCTCGCGGGCATTAAAGAAAAGGATCCATCAGGCCGTGGTGGCGGCGGTGTGTCTCTTTGCCGTCCTGATCGTGGCGGGACTGGTGTATCGCAACCTGCCGTTGGTGCGCGCCGCGGATGGCCGTTGGCTGCGCCAATACGCCAGCGCCCTGCTGCAACCGTTGCCGGATCAACCCGCCGTTTTGTTGAGCGACGATCCGCGCCGGCTGTATCTGGCCCAAGCCCAGTTTGCGACACGAAAAAACCATCCATCGCATCTGCCCGTCGAAACGCGATTATTGCCGGCCGCCGACTACCATCGCCTTCTCAACCAGCGTTCCGGTGGTTTTTGGCCGCTGCCGCCCACCAACCAGCCGGTTCAGGTGGATACCTTCACCATCATCAACCAACTTCGGACCCAGGCCGCGGAGCGGAATGTTTACTATCTGCATCCGAGTTTTGGTTACTATTTCGAATTCCTTTACCCGGAGCCGCACGGCTTGGTCAACCGGTTGTTGCCCTATGCCACCAACGCCACGCTGGCGCCGTCGTTATCCGCCACCCAAGTGCAATCCAACCTCGATTTCTGGAAACAATTCACGGAGGACAATCTGCCCGCCCTGCAACGCGCCATCGAACAACCGGCGGGGAAATCCCGGACGAACTTCGTGGACCGGTTGCTGGCCAAGTTGCGGGTTCAACCCGGGGCCAACACCGAGGCCGCGTATGTGGCCGCGCTCTATTCCCGTTCCGCCAACACCTGGGGCGTGGAGCTGCAACGGCTGGACCGGCTGCGTGAAGCGGGTGAAATGTTCGCGCTGGCCCACCGATTGAATCCCCTGAACGTTGTGGCGCAGGTCAATGAAGAATTCAACCGCAACTTGGTGGCGGGCCACGCCACGGCCGTCCAAATTACTGCCTCCATCGAGGATCAGTTCGGCGTTTACCGTAACTGGGACCAGGTGATCGGCGAGAACGGGTTTTTTGACGAACCCACTTTTTGTTACGAGCAGGGGCGGGTGTTCGCGCAGCAATCATTGTATCGGCAGGCGCTGCAACAATTCGAACGAACCCGTGCTTTGTCCCCGAACGATCTGCCCTCGCGCCTCTGGCTGGCCAACATTTATCTGATTACCAGGCTTCCCGATCGGGTCTTGGAAGTCGTGAAGGAAATCAAATCCCAGCCCGAACGGTTCGCTTTGACGTTCCCCCAGCGCACCGATCTCCTTTCGTTTGAAGCCCTCGCACACTTTGGCCGTGGGGAGCCGGAAACCGCCCGGCAACTTCTCCATACCGCCGTCACGCGCGATCCGACCAACTACCATCTGCTGACCGTCAGCGCCCAGGTCTATTTGAACGCGGGCGATTATACCAACGCGCTGAAGGTGTTTGACCGGCAACTCGGACTGCGCCCCGCCGATCCCGATGTGCTGATGAATAAAGGCTACGCCTGCCTGCAGGCGGGGGCGTTTGCGGACGCCGTTCCGGTGCTCACGCAGTTGTTGGACCTCCAGTCCACCAATCACTTTGCCCGGTTCAATCGCGCCCTGGCGCAGTTACAATCCGGTCAACTGGACGGCGCGCGCGCTGATTACCAACAACTGCTCGAGCTGTATCCCAACACGTATCAAGTCCATTACGGGCTGGCCGAAGTGGCCTGGCGCCAACACCACACCAACGACGCCCTCCAGTATTACGCGCTGTATCTGCAACACGCCCCCACCAATACCGCCGAAGCCCGGCTGGTGCGGGAACGCGTGCGGCAATTGAACCCCTCCGCCCCCTAGCGCCGGCGCCATGCGCGTCACGCATGTTATTACCCGGCTGATTGTCGGTGGCGCCCAGGAAAACACCATCGCTTCCGTGCTCGGCCTGCGGGAACGCTACGGCTGGGAAACGCGCCTCATCAGCGGCCCCACGCAGGGCGCAGAAGGCTCCCTGGAACCGCTGGTCAATCATCTTCCCGGGCTGCTCACGCTCGAACCGGCCCTGGTCCGCCCCCTCCACCCGTGGAACGATGTCCTGGCTTACTCCCGGTTGACGCGCTGTTTCCGCGTCGGGCGGCCCGATCTCGTACATACCCACAGCGGCAAGGCCGGGGTGCTTGGGCGGCTCGCCGCCCGCCGCGCCGGGGTCCCGCTCATTGTTCACACCATTCACGGACCGTCGTTTGGTCCGTTTCAAGGCTGGCTGGCCAACACGGTGTTTCGTCAGGCGGAACAACGGGCGGGCCGCGTGACCACCCACTTCGTGGCCGTGGCCGAGGCGTTGATTGAGCAATACCTGGCTGCGGGGATTGGCCGGCGGGCCGATTACACGCGTATCTTTAGCGGATTCGATCTCACCCCGTTCCTCAACGCCACCAATGATCTCCAGCTTCGCGCCCGGTGGGGATTGTCCCCGGACGATTTCGTCATCGGCAAAATCGCCCGTCTGTTCAAACTCAAAGGCCATGACGATTTGTTTGCCCTGGCGCCGGAATTGGTGCGCCGATGTCCCCGGATAAAATTTCTCCTGGTGGGCGATGGCGACTGGCGCGCGCGGTTCGAAAATCTAGCCCGTACCTCCGGTTTCGCGCCGCATTTCCGCTTCACCGGTCTGGTGCCGCCGGCGGCGGTGCCCGCGCTCGTTGGCGTGATGGATGCGGTGATTCACCTGTCCCGCCGCGAGGGTCTGCCGCGCGCCCTTCCCCAGGCGCTTGCCGCCGGCAAACCGGTGGTAGCCTACGACTGCGACGGCGCCCGCGAAGTCTGCCGGGAGGACGAGACCGGATTCCTTGTTCGTCCCGGCGACACGCCGCGCCTCGTGCAATGCCTCCTGCGGCTGGAAAGCGATCCGGCGCTCGCGCGGCGGTTGGGCCGGTGCGGGCAACAATTCGTGCGCCAGCATTTTGCGGTCGAAACGATGGTGGACGCGCTGCATCGTTTGTATCAGCAATTGGCCGCCGCCCGTAGAACGCCGAGCGAAATGAACGCCCCGGCGCGCCCACCGGCAATCTCCTGACATGCTGACGTTTCCTTTCACCGTTTATCTGCCGGTTTTTGTCGGGGCTTTCTTGTTGTCGGCATTGAGCCTGCCGCTGTGGCGCCGGTGGGCGTTGCGGCTCGACTTGGTGGATGATCCAGGACATCGCAAAATCCATGATACCCCCATTCCGCTGGCGGGCGGCTGGGCCGTACTGACGGGATTCCTGCTGCCTCTGGCGGTAGGCGCCTTGGCTTTGCGATTGGGCTTGCTGGACGCGGCTTCGGCTCAACCGCTCAGCCACGGGTTCAGCCGGCGCATTGGGCAGGTGGTCGTGCTCGCCGCCGGCGCGGTGGGAATGCTGTTGATCGGTTGGTTGGATGACCGGCACGAACTCCGACCCGCCGCCAAGTTTGCCGGCCAGTTGCTCATTGCCACCGGCGTGGCCTTGGCCGGGGTGCGCATCACGCTCTTTGTGCCCAGCCTTTGGTTCAGTTACATCGTCACCGTGTTTTGGATTCTGGCCTTGGTGAATGCGTTTAATTTCACTGACAACATGAACGGTCTCTGCGCGGGGCTGGCCGCCATTGCGACCTGGTATTTCGCGCTGCTGGCCGCGCGGGACGGACAGTATCTGGTCGCCTTGCTGGCTCTGTCCGCCTGTGGCGCATTGGCCGGCTTCCTGCCTTGGAACTTTCCCCGGGCGCGGGCTTTTCTCGGCGATGCCGGCAGTCATCTGGCCGGGTATCTGGTCGCGGTGCTGGCGATTTTGCCGCACTTTTTCACCCCCGAAGCCGGCCGCGTGCGCGCCGTTTTTGCGCCGCTGCTGATTCTTGCCGTGCCGCTGGTTGATATGGGCCAGGTTGTGCTGGGACGTTGGCGCCGGGGCCAGCCGTTTTACGTGGGCGACACGCACCACCTCTCGCATCTGCTCGCGCGCCGCAGCGGCAGCCGGACGGGCGCGGTTTTGTGGCTCTGGGCGGCCGCCGCCGTCTTGGGCACGGTGCCGCTGTGGTGGTGAACCCGCCGCCGCCGCTCACGCTTCGGTTTCACGCCGCTGCGCAATCGCTTCGGAAACCAATCCCAACACCTCAGCGCGCACCAGCGTGCCCACCAGACGCCGTTCCGCGTAGGTGTTGACCACCGGAATATGCCGTTGCTCGCTGGCCAGCACCACCGGCAGCGCGTCCAGCAACCGCTGGTTCGGAATCACACAGGGCGGCGGCGGACGCAACACGTCGTAAGCGATAACCGCCCGTAATTCCTGGCCCGCGTGGAGAAACGGCTTCAAGTCATGCAACGACACCATGCCCAGCAGCCGCTGTTCCGCGTTCACCACCGGCAGAAAATTATTCGAGCGTTTGAGAAAGCATTGCGCCATTTCTTGCAGCGTGGCGTTCTCGCGGATCGGCGGCACTGGATCGCGCATGAGATCGCCCACTGTCCGCTCGGTGGCCACCCCCGTCCGGTCGCTCTCCAGCGCCGCGTCCAAGCCGCGCAGCCGCAGCGGTTCCGTGTAAACGGATTCCTTGTGCACCCGGCTGGCCATGAGGATGGATACCACACACGCCAGCATCAGCGGCGGCATGAGCGAGTAGTTCAACGAAATCTCAAATACGAGAATCATCGCCAGCAGCGGCGAACGGGTGGTGGCCGACATCACACTGCCCATGCCGACCAGCGCAAACGTGCTCAAGGGCAGCTCGGTCGCCACACCCAGTTGGTGCAGTGCCTGACCAAACACGCCGCCCACGCCCGCGCCTAAAAACAGTGTGGGCGTGAAGACACCGCCGACCGCGCCCGAACTCACCGTGGCCACGGTCGCCAATAGTTTGCCGAACAGCAATCCGCCCATCGCCAGCAAGGCCCAGTTCCCGCCCCGCAACTCCCCAAACACCCACGGTGCCGCCAGCCTATCAAACTGGCCGTCCAAAATGCGGTTCGTCATCACATAGCCGTTCCCCCAGACACCGGGAAACGCCAGGGCAATCACGCCCACCACCAAGCCGCCCAACCCCAGCCGCAGATACAAGGGCGTTGGTAGTTTGGCGAAACGCACTTCCACCGTCCGCAGCATTTTAAGGAACAGCGCCCCCATCATTCCCGCCAGCACGCCCAGCAACACGAACCATGGCAACTGCATCAAGCTGGTGAAATCCATCGGCGGCACGACATACCACGGCCGGATGCCAAAGAAACTGCGGGAGACAACAGTGGCGGTCACCGAGGCAAACACCAGCGGGGCAAAGAGGCTCATGGAAAAATTCCCCAGCACAATCATCGCCGCAAAAACCGCGCCCGTGATCGGCGCGTTATACGCCGCGGCAATGCCTGAAGCCGCCCCGCACCCCACCAAGAGCCGCAACCGGTACGGCGGCCAGCGACGCCACTGCCCCCACTTGGACGCCAGCGTCGCCGTCAATTGCGTGATTCCGCCCTCCCGCCCGATGGACGCGCCGGTGCCCACACTCACCAGCGAGGAAAGGGATTTGATCAAGTTACTGCGGAACGGCAACCGGCCATTGCCGGCCACCACCACTTCCAGCAGATTGGTGCTGCCTTGCGGGCCGATCAGCCGTTGTCCCCAATGCAAGACCAAGCCCGCCACCACCCCGCCCAGCGCGGGCATCAACAGCCGGTGGATGGCGCCCAGCATCTCCGCCACCTCCACCGGGTCGCCGCCGCGACGCAGGAAAAAGTATTTCACCCATTCCGTCCCGACAAAAAAAACCAAGTTCACCAGCCCGCCGAGGACGCCCACCCCGCCCGCCAGCACCAAGTGGAAAGTCTGCTCGCTGAACCACAGCTTTTCGCGAATCCGCAGTGCCCGCCGCCAATACCGCCACAAGAGCGTCTGCCCCCGCTCCAAGGCGCGGCGCCCCAGCTCTTTGATGGTCCACCAAAAAGGCACGCCCGCATTCTAGGCTACGCGTTCCCCATTTCGAGTCTCGATTTTACGCGCCCCAACCAAGCGCGTACCCCCACCGGTCGCTGGACAAATCGCGCCGCGTCCAGCACTACCATCGCGGCGAAATGTCCGCCGCCGACCGTGACTGGGATCCTCAAATTATGTCCCGGCGGGAAGACGGCGATTCGGATTCAGCGGAAGTTAGATGCAAACCGCAAGATTCCGCCTTCCCGCGTCGGCTGCGGCTCACACGAGACATGCTCACCCGACCGTCAGCGCAATAGCAAATGAACCCCGGCGGCGAGCAATCCGCCGAGCATTGGGGCCACGACCGGCACCCAGGCATAACCCCAATCGTTACTGCCTTTGCCGGGTACGGGCAGGAAAGCGTGCGCCAACCGCGGCCCCAGATCCCGGGCGGGATTGATGGCATACCCCGTCGGCCCGCCCAGCGACAACCCAATGGCAAACACCAGCAACCCCACCGGCAACGCCCCCAGTGTTCCCAATCCGATGACGGCTGACTGTGGCGTGCCCGAGGCGTCCGGCAACTGCACCGTCGCCTGGGTCATCAGAAAAACCGGCAGCACAAGCGCGAACGTGCCCAGGACCTCACAGAAAAATGCCTGGGGCAACTGACGAATGTTTGGCGTCGTGCAGAAACAAGCGCGTTTGGTTTCGGCATCCGGGGACGCTTTGAAGTGTTCCCGGTAGAAAAAGAAAACGAGCGCACCGCCCAGGATGCCGCCGAGCATTTGGGCCAGCATATAGCCGGCCACCTGGCCGGGCGGCATTTGACCAGCCACAGCCATGGCCAGCGTGACCGCCGGATTCAAATGCGCGCCACTGAAAGGTTGCGCGCAAAAGACTCCCACAAACACCGCCAGTCCCCAGCCGGCGGTGATCACGATCCAGCCGGAGTTATGACCTTTGGTGCGGGACAACAGGACGTTGGCCACCACGCCATTGCCGAAAATAATCAGGAGGGTGGTGCTGAGGAATTCCGCGAGATAAGGGCTCATGGTTTGTGTGGGAACAAGGTTTCAAGCTGGCATCGGGACCCAATGTTTGGCGCGCTGCAACGCCTCGGACCAGCGTTGCCGCCGGCGCGCCACTTCGTCGGCGGGCATCTGGGGTTCAAAAGCCCGGTCCACCTGCCAGACGCGTTGAATGGCTTCCGCGTCCTTCCAAAAACCGACCGCCAACCCCGCCAGATACGCCGCGCCCAGGGCGGTCGTTTCAATAATCCGGGGACGGACGACCGGCACCTGCAAAAGATCCGCCTGCATCTGCATGAGCAGGTTGTTGGCGCAAGCCCCGCCGTCCACGCGCAATTCATGCATGGCCACACCGGAATCTTGTTTCATCACGTCGAGAATATCCGCCACCTGAAAGGCGATGCCCTCCAAAGCGGCCCGGGCCAGATGCCCCGCCGTCGTGCCGCGGGTAATTCCGGCGACCACCCCGCGCGCGTAGGGATCCCAATGCGGCGCGCCCAAGCCCGCAAACGCCGGCACAAAATAAACACCGTCCGAGTCCGGCACCGAGGCGGCCAGCGCCTCAACCTCGGATGAGGACCGGATGAGGCCCAACCCATCACGCAGCCATTGCACCACCGCGCCGCCAATGAACACGCTGCCTTCCAAGGCAAAATCCGTCCGGCCTTGCCGCCGCCAGGCTACGGTCGTGAGAAGTTGATGCTTCGACGGCACCGCCTCGGCGCCGATGTTCATCAACATGAAACAGCCGGTACCGTAGGTGTTCTTGGCGAGTCCCCGGGCAAAACAATTTTGGCCGAACAAAGCCGCTTGTTGATCGCCGGCAATTCCACCCAAGGGAACGGACGCGCCCAGCAACGCCGCCGCCGTTTCCCCGTAGCCTTCACTGGACGCCCGGATCTGCGGCAGCACCTCGCGCGGCACATCGAACCACTCCAGCAGTTCGTCATCCCAATCGCCGGTTTGCAGATTGAACAGCATCGTGCGCGAGGCGTTGCTCGGATCGGTGATATGCAACCGGCCCTGTGTGAAATGCCACAGCAACCAGGTGTCCACCGTGCCGAATGCCAGCTCGCCCCGCATCGCCCGCTCGCGCGCACCGGGAACGTGGTCCAAAATCCACCGGAGCTTGCTGCCGGAAAAATAAGCGTCCACCACCAGTCCGGTCTTGCGTTGAATCAACGCCGCCTGGCCGCTGCGCTTCAAGGTCTCGCAAAATTCGGCCGTGCGCCGGTCTTGCCAGACAATAGCGTTACTCACCGGCACCCCGGAGCGGCGATCCCAAACCACCGTCGTTTCGCGTTGGTTGGTGATCCCGATCCCGGCGATCTCATGGGCTTTCACGCCGGACAAGGTCAGGGCTTCCCGCGCGGTGGCCAACTGCGTGTTCCAAATTTCGAGCGGATCATGCTCCACCCAGCCCGCGCGGGGATAAATTTGCCGGAACTCCTGCTGCGCCACCGCCCGGATTTCCCCGGCCTGATTGAAGACAATTGCCCGCGAACTAGTCGTGCCTTGATCCAGTGAAAGAATGAACGATGACATGGGACGGATAGGAAGGGAAAAGGACGTCGCCCGGGCAACCGGAACCATTATTTGCGACGAATCTCATCTACCCCGTATTTTGGCCGCCACCCGCAGCAAGTCAATGGCAGATCGCCCCCTACACTACGGCACCACCCACCTTCCTTCGTCCCCCATCAACCCTGCAAATCACCCCAAAACACCATCCACCAGCAGAAAGCGGCAGGGGACGGCTGCACTCCACGACACTTCGCGTCCGTCTGCGCACCGGATCTATGCGCCCGCTTTTGGACGGCGCCTGTCCTCTGGCACTTTCGACAACCAGAAACAGCCTCACCCAGGACAATGTCTTGGTCCCGCCACCGCTCGATGATGCGCCCACTCACCAAAGCGGAAGCCCAGCCCCGTCAGGGGCGACATCATTGTAGAATCCAATGGAAACAATTTCCGAGCTCCGTCAGGAGCGGCATCATCCGAAGGCACAACCCAATCGCCGTTGCCTCCAATCTCCGCCTCGGCACAAAAGGAGGGCAGATACCGCCCCTAACGGGGCTCTAAATGTTAGGGTCTGCGTTTCCTACAAGGATGCCGCGCCTCCGGCGCTCCCGCTGCCCGTCCAGCCATCGTCCTGCCCCGACCTGACGGCGTGGGTCTGCGAGCTTTCGGGCGAGTTGTTGCGCCAGAGATTTCCTCGTCACCGTTTGCGCGGGACAGCCGGGCGGGTCACTTCCTCCGTTTGGCGATTGCGTCAGTCAGTTGTTGCTCTGTCGCGTCGTAGCTGGGACGCGTCGGGAAACTCACTACCTGCAAATTCGGAGCGCTCAACAGCGCGGACATTTGACCGTCCATGATCCGGGTGTTCCCGATGATATTGATCTGGCGAAGTCGAGGCAGTTGCGCAATTGGCTGGAGGGAGTCCAGTCGTCCACAGTCCTCCAGCAACAGCCAATCCAGTTCGCGAAGCTGCTTGAAGGCATCCAGCGACTTGAGCTTGGGGGCCTTGAACAGCCAGAGCTTCTTGAGGGCCGGCAACCCTTCCAATCCGCCCCAGTCCTCCAAGTCGCGTGCGGCCTTGAAGATCAGAGATTCCAACTTGGGCAAGTCCACAGGTCCGATTCGATGGAACGCCGGCTCCGAAAACTCCGCAGCCTTGAGCTTCCGCAAATTGTTCAGACTGCTGAGTGCTTCACTCTTGAGGCGCGCAATGAACAGTTGCTCGAGGTTCGCGCACGATTCGAGCGCGGTGACGAATTCGGCAGCGTCAACACTCAAGTCCTGTAGTTCAGGAAACCGCCGAAGGTCAACGGGGGCGTCGAGTGCCGGAGTTTGTAGTCGCAGCTTTCGCAAGTTGGTCAGGCGTTCAATTGGTCGAGCGTCCTTCAACTTCCAGTCAACAACGGTCAATCCTTCCAAGCTCGTGAGCCGGCCAAGAAAGTTGACGTCGCAACCGGAAAACACTCCGCGCCTCAACGCTAACGACTTGATTCCTGTGGCGCCGAGCAAGGACTTCAAGAAGGCACCGCCAGGTCCGTGATATTCGAGTTCCCATCGCTTTGGTTTCTCGTGTCGCAGCCAAATCATTCGTTACATCCTCCGCTCTTGAGAGCGCCAACGCCTGCCCCAATGGCGGCCCCGACTCCGGCAGCTTCTCCAACTGTGGGAGCCACCACCTGGCCGTTGGTGTCAACCAAGCACGTCACGTTGCCATTGCCATCACAATGATAATAGGCATGCGCCAGTGCGGATTGCGACGTGTGAAGTGCGGAAGGTCCGTTCGGGCGAGCAACCCGCCAATCCCGCCCGCCTCTTGCAAGGTGCCGCTCAGGTCATTGCCCCGGGTGTAATACCATTTCCTGTTTGTAGTTGCATTTTGTTGGAGGGCATGACATGAAAGGTTATGCCGAAGCGATTTCATCTGAACCGGCCCGACCTGGCGCAAGCCGTGGCGGCGGCGCTGCCGGGTTGTCAAGACGTCAAAACCCAACAACGGCTCCTGGCCATGCGTCTGGCGGCCACGGGCCAATTCAGTGCGGCGCAGATTGCCGAGCAGGTGGGCATCAGCCGTCGCCAGTTCTTTAACTGGGTCAGTGCCCTCAAGGCGGGCGGCGTGGAGGGGCTCGTGGCGCGCCGGCACGGCGGGGGGCGACGGCCTCAAGTGCACGGCCAGGCTCTGGCAGAGTTGCAGGCGGGTTTGCGCCGGGGTCGCTGGAAGCGGGCCAAAAAGATTCAGCACTGGCTGCGCCAGGAACACCGCCGCTCCCTCAGCTTGAAAGGGGTGTATTACTGGCTGGGAAAATTGGGCGGCGTCTTGAAGGTGCCGCGCAAGGCTCACGCGCAAAAGAACGCGGCTCAGGCCGCCGCGTTTCAGCAGGGGCTTTGCGAGCGGCTCCGGAGCTTGAACGTGGCTGGTGGCGGCAGGCGGGTGCGGATCTGGGTGGCCGATGAACATCGCTACGGGTTGATTCCGGTGGTGCGGCGCTGCTGGAGTCTGCGGGGGCGGCGCCCCGTGGCCCCCTATCAAACCCAGTATGAGTGGGCTGATCTCTACAGCGCGCTGGAGGTGGATGGCGACCATGCCGCTCAGTTTCTCTGTCTGCCCGAGGTCAACTTGGGGATGAGCCGTTTATTCTTGGAGCACTTGGCGGCCCGGGATCCGGAGGCAGAGCATGTGGTCCTCTGGGATCAGGCCGGTTTTCATCCGGCTGCGGGCAGCCCGGAGTTGCCTGCCCGCATCCACTTGATCGCGCTGCCCCCTTACCGTCCGGAACTCAATCCGGTGGCAGCTATTGGCGACCTCATCAAGGACCGCATCGCCAACACACTGTGGCACACCTTGGAGTCGTTGGAACAGGCGCTGGAGGAGGAGTTGCGGCCTCTCTATGAGAGTGCCGCGCGCGTGCGGCGGTTAGTTTCTCATCCTTGGCTGGTCCAACAGGTAAACGCTACCGCAGCGGAGAATAGTGCAATTACGAATTAGAACTGGTATAACTGACCAGGGCCAGGTTGTTGGCATTGCGTTCCTGCACCACCGTCATGCCGTCATAGATATACCGGACTTCGTTCGTCAGCAACCACGCGCTGCCCGTCCAGCCGTAGTCCTGCTGCACTCGCTTGCGCCCAAACGCGTCATACCGGAACTCACTCTTCCACGCGCCGGCCACGTACACGTTGGTCAACTGGTTCTCGTAGTCATACTCAAAGACCCGGCGACTGTCGTTGGTCAAATTGCCGTTGAGATCGTACGTGAAGGAGTTAGTAGCTGGGAGATAGAAGTTAGCAGTGTCAGAGGCGGTGCGCCCATAGGTGTCTGTGGCGGTAGCCGTGAAGGTGTTGTTCCCGTTGGCCAGGGTTGCGCCCGCTCGCGTCCAACTCCCGTCCGCATATAACTCCGCCTTCCCGGCGCTCAAGCCCGTGCCGCTGACGGACACGCTGCTGAGGTTTGCCCCCGGCTGGCTGGCCTGACCGGCCACAGTCAGCGTGCCTCTACGGGTCGCGCTTGTCAGTTCATTCAGCGTGTTCACTTTTGAAAAGCCGCGCACGTGCAAAACTCATGACATGTTGGGTGTATTGGTTGGACGCGTACGGTTCGCTTTATTCACTGTCCGTATCAAGAAAGTAGTCAAAGTTTCCGCGAGTAAGCCGGCCAGCCAAGAGTGCCGAAACCTGCTCAAGAGCCTCACCAATCACAGGGTAGCATTCATACATTGGATCATTATCGCTGTACCCTAGGATCAGTCTGATTTTCTCAAACTCTTCACTGGTCAATGAAACAGTGCTAACGAGCAAGTCGTTTGACTTATTGAAGATTGAAATATATCGGTGTAATTTTGCAGAGTTTCTCATTGTATTCATGGTTCCACACATTTAGTTGAATCCGCAGGTTTGAGTTGCGCACCAGTATTTCCATCGAATTCACCAAGATGTTTGCCTCGTTTGTTGTATTTTTCAACGGTACCGTGTTGATAATCCCATTCGTAGATATTTCCTTTTTTGTCTTTCCATCTCTTTCGGAGTCCACCCCCACCTTGAACAGACGTTTTTGGTTTCGCTCGACTCAGATTGGGGAAGCCACGTGGTATTTTTGGTGCCGGAATCATCATTCCGGCCGCCGTTACTACTTCTGCTGGCACACCCAGGTCCTCTGCAATCGTTTCACCCAGATTAAACCCCACCGTCGCCCCCGGGAATAGACAAGCGCAATATACAGTCACTGGATCCGGGGCGTCGTGATATGGCGGAAAAGTTTCATCATCTGGCCCGGGGGCATTGACGATCGCCGTGCAGCTGAAATAGATGATTGCCCCGACAATCGGCAGCGGGGGAATCCGCCCATCCTTGTCAGTAAGATTGATTGGGTCGTTGAAAACAAACTGATGGAGGTTCAACCCGCCAAATTCCTCCAACGGGTCTTGATTCAGCCACCGTTGCAAATTCGGCTCGTAGAATCTGTATCCGTAGTAATAAAGCCCGGCGTTAGCGTGCCCCATTCCTTGCTGCTGAAGCGGTAGGTGTTGACCCCGGCCAACGGGCCAGACATGCCCAGCAGGTTGCCATACGGATCGTAACTATAACGCGCCACCACCTGGCCGTTGGTGTCAACCAAACACGTCACGTTGCCGTTGCCATCACAATGATAATAGGCGTGCGCCAGTGCGGATTACGGAGTGTGGAGTGCGGAATGGTCCGTTCGGGCGAGCAAGATCCCGCCGTCGTTCACGCACTGCGCGTCATGGGTGGGGTTGCCGCTCCCGGTCGGGTCGTTCCGCACCGGTTGGCGGAGGCGCCGCCCGGGCCAGTCGTAATCCAATGGCAACGAAGTTTGCGGCCCCGCTCCGGTCCGGGCCGTCAGCTCTACCAGCCGGTTCTCCGCCTCCCTCGTGTAATTTTGCCGCCCGCCCGGCGTGAGATTGCCGCCGGCGGCGTAGGTGAATTGGGACAGGGTGGAACCTGTCCCTCCCAAAGATGCGACTTGGGCGGGGCGATTCGGGCCGGCGCAGCGGTTGGTCGTAGTCATCGCCGTGGTGTCGTCGTGTTTGCAAGTCACGGTAGCCACCAACGGCGAATTGGCAAGATGGAAACGAGAGACGTTGCGAATGCGTGGGTGATTTGGTGTGCTCGTGATTGTATCGCCGGCAACCGCACTTGGCGGATGCGCCCCCAACTCTGCCCGGCGCCGCTTCAAGAAAGCGGCCGGGGACGCCGCACGCCATGACACGGCGCGTTCACCCGCGCACTGGAGAAAGGGATCGGTTTTTGGACGGCGCCAGTCCGTGGGCGCGTTCGACAACCAAGGGACGCCGTAAACTTCACCTGTTCAAATCGCCTTTTTGCAATTTCTGATTGCTCACCCCCTTTGCCACCGGTGGCGATCAAGGTGGGCTGGCGTCGCGATCGTTGTCGTCATTTCCGAGCGCGCATGGCTGCCGGTCACGCGTCTTGATTCAGTGGTTTGCCCGGCGCGTATACAAATTCAACCTCCATGCTTGCCCTGCCCCCGCGCCCGCCTCATCATGCGGGGCGATATTTGGATCATTGCATCTATGAAAACAGTCTCTCGACGAAACTTCCTGAAACGCGCCGGGGCCTTCGCCGGCGGACTGGTGGCCGTGCCAAATCTGATTCCCCTCTCCGCGCTTGGCCGCGGCGGCGCCGTAGCGCCCAGTGAGCGGATTGTCCTGGGGGCCATTGGCATTGGCGGACGGGGCAACTATGTGCTCGGCTGTTTTCTGCCGGAACCGGGAGTTCAATTTGTCGCCATCTGCGACGTGAAAGAACAACGCCGGCAGGCGGTCAAAAAGAAGGCCGACGATTTCTACAAAAACTCCGATTGCGCCATGTACCGCGATCTGCGCGAATTACTGGCGCGCCCGGACCTCGACGCCGTGCTCATCGCCACCGGGCCGAACTGGCACGCAACGGCGTCCATCCTCGCCGCCGAGGCGGGCAAAGATGTTTATTGCGAAAAACCCTGCACGAAAACCATCGTGCAAAGCCTGGAACTCGCGCGCGCCTTCCGGCGGACGGGCCGGGTGTTTCAGGCCGGCACACAACGCCGCAGCCTGCCGAATTTTGCTTACGCCGTCGAATTGGCCCAGCAGGGGAAGTTGGGGCAATTGCAAACCTTGCACGCGCAACCCCGCGGATTGACCACCCAAAGCAGCGGCTGGCTTCCCCCCGAACCCGAGCCTTCTGTGAGCGACGTGGATTGGGATCTTTACCTCGGCCCGGCGGCCTGGCGCCCCTTCAATAAATCCCTGCTCGCGGGCGGCGAGTTTGAAAAAGGCGGCGGCTTGGTCGGCGGCGGCTGTCTGGAATGGGGGTCTCATTGTGTGGACCTCTGTCAGTGGGCCAATGACGCCGATCACACGGCGGCGGTGGAATACTGGCCGGAGGGTAATCAAGTCCACGCCCGCTACGCCAACGGCGTCAAACTCGTGGTGCGGGACGATGGCTGGTTGCCTTTGGGCTCCTGTCCGGTGCGCTTTGAGGGCACGCGCGGTTGGGTGGAAACCGGCGACAACGGAGAAATGGAAGCCAGTCCGTCGGAATTGATCGCCGGGCCCCGGCCCCGGATTGCGGGGTACCCGGCCAACTTCCATGTGCGCGATTTCCTGAATTGCGTGCGCACCCGCGGACGCACCCGGGCGAACGCCGACGCGGCCTGCTGGTCGCACATCACCTGTCACGCCATCAACATCGCGCAATTCTTACAGCGCCGGGTCCACTTCGATCCGGTGAAGTGTGAGTTCAGCGGCGATGAAGAAGCCAACCGCCTCCGTTCCGAGGCGTTGCGCGAACCGTGGACCGCCTGATTCCTGCTGGTTGAACCCTCTGCCTTATTTCCAATCATGAAACATCATTTGCTTCAACGGCTTTTCCTTCTGACGCTGGCGATGCTGGCTTGGCATGGGTTTTCCGCGCCCGACCCAGCTTCCCCGGAAAAAGCGCGGCGGGCCATGGCCACGCTGCAATCTTCGGCTCCCTCGGCGGACAAAGCGCTCGCCTGCAAACAACTGGCCGTTTATGGCACTGCCGAAGCGGTGCCGGCGTTGGCGCCGCTGCTGCACGACGAACAACTGGCGGCCTGGGCGCGCACCGCGTTGGAAGCGATTCCCGGACCCGCGGCGGATCAGGCGCTGCGCGACGCTGCGGGACAGTTGCAAGGCCGGTTGCTGGTCGGGGTCATCAACTCGCTCGGGGTGCGCCGCGATGCCCAAGCCGTCCGAATGCTCATCAGCCGGTTGCGCGGTGACGACGAAGCCGTGGCCTCTGCGGCCGCCCTAGCTTTAGGCCGGATCGGGGGCGATGCGCCGGCGCGGATTCTGCAAAGAACGCTCACCGATTCCCGCGCCAGCGTACGCTCCACAGCCGCGCAAGGATGCATCCTTTGTGGCGAACAGTTCTTCGCCCAAAAGGAATACGCCAAGGCCGCGAGATTTTATGACGCGGTGCGTCAAGCGGAATTACCCGCCATCCGCATTGCCGAAGCCACGCGCGGCGCCATCCTCGCCCGCTTCCATGATGGCATCCCGTTGCTGCTCGAAACCTTGCGCTCACCGGACCAGGCGCTGTGGGCCATTGGCTTGAGCACAGCGCGCGAACTGCCCGGCCAGGTGGTGACGGAGGAACTGGCGGTGGAATTACGCCAGACGCCCACCGCCCGGCAGGTCCCGTTGCTGCTCGCCATTGCCGATCGGCACGACGAAGCCGCGGCGGACGTCTTGTTAACCCAGGCGCGGGACGGCGAAAAACATCTTCGCTTGGCGGCGTTGGCCGCGCTGGGCCGCTTGGGCAGCGCCCGGGCCACCCCGGTCTTGCTCCAAGCCGTGGGCGAATCCGATCCGGAACTGGCCCAAACCGCGATCACCACGCTGGCCGGGTTGCCCGCCGACGAAGTGGACCCGCTCGTGGCCACGCGGTTGCGCGCCGCTTCCGGAAACGCGCGGCTGCCCTTGATCCGGTTGGCCGGCCAACGCCGGATTGCCGCCGCCACCTCCGACTTCATCGAAGCGGCCGGCGACGCCGATGCCGCCATGCGCGCGGCTGGGCTCAAGGCGTTGGGGGACACTGCCGGGGTAGGCGAATTGAACGCGTTGACCGACCTGCTTGGCCGAGCGAAATCCGAAGCCGAAATCCAAGCCGTGCAGGAGGCGCTCGAAACCGCCTGCGCCCGCATCCCCGACAAAGCGGCGTGCGCCGCACAATTGCTACCGCGATTGAATGCCAGTTCGACGGCCGTTCAATGCGCGTTGTTGCGCGTCTTCGTCGGCGTGGGCACACCCGCGACCCTCGAAAGTGTGCAGCGATCCGTGGCGGCGGAAGATCCCCAAGTGCGGGATGCCGCCGTGCGCGCGTTGACCGACTGGCCGGATGCCGCCGCCCTGCCCGCGTTGCTCGATGTCTGGCGGAAGACCACCGACGATTCCCACCGGTTTCTGGCGTTGCGCGGTGGCGTGCGGCTGCTGGAAACCAGCTCGCAATCCCCCGCTGCTAAAGTAAAAACATTTGGCGAACTGTTGGCGGGCAGCCCGCGTCCCAACGACCGCAAGCTGATTCTCTCCGGCATTGCCAACGTCGCCGACCCCGGCGCGTTGTCCCTGGTGACCCCGTTGCTTGCCGAAAGCGCCATTCGCGCCGAGGCGGAGCTTGCCGCCCTCAAAATTGCTGAATCGGTCGTCAAAACGTCTCCGGCGCCCGCCCGGTCCCTGGCGGAAAAATTGCAGGCTGAATCGGGGAATCCAGCCGTGCGCGAGCGCGCTGCCAAATTGTTGAACGAAAACAAATAACCGCCGACCGCCCCAGCCCAATCGCTCGGACCGTCGCTCCCTGAGCGGAGCGACCGTTGCGGCGCATTCAAGAGCAAGCGCTTCATCGCGCAAGATCTTCCTATGCACACGACGCCGTCCCCCGGATGACTGTTCGCACCGCCCGAAAACAGGTTGGGCACTTGACGGGCGGGAAGTTCAAACTCATTGATTAGACATGCAACTGGACAAGCTGACCATCAAATCGCAGGAAGCGCTGCAAGCGGCCCAACGCATCGCGCACGAATACTCGCACCAGGAAATGGACGGCGAGCATTTGCTGTTGGCGTTGCTGGATCAAGACGACAGTCTGATTCCGGAACTGCTCGAAAAGATCGGCGTGCCGCCCGCCACCCTCCGTCCGGCGGTGGAGCGGGAATTGGCCCGCCGCCACAAGGTGCAGGGCGCCGGCGATGTCTTTTCCAGCCCGCATTTGCGCCAGGCCTTGCAAGCGGCCCAAACCGAAGCCGGACGGCTCAAGGACGATTACATCAGCACGGAACATCTGTTGCTCGGACTGGTGGACGCCGGCGGGCCCGCCCTGAAACAGATTTTCCAAAATCACCGGCTGAAACGGGACACGATTTTACAGGCCCTCGCCGACCTGCGCGGCAATCAACGGGTCACCGATCCGAATCCAGAGGACAAATTTCAAGCGCTGGAGAAATATGGCCGGGACCTGACCGTGCTGGCCCGGCAGGGGAAAATTGATCCGGTCATCGGGCGCGACGAAGAAGTCCGGCGGGTCATGCAAGTCCTCACGCGGCGCACCAAGAACAATCCGGTGCTCATTGGCGAACCCGGCGTGGGCAAGACGGCGATCGCCGAGGGATTGGCCCGGCGCATCGTGAGCGGCGACGTGCCGGAATCGCTCAAGAACAAGCGCCTGGTGGCGATGGACCTGGGCGCAATGATCGCGGGAGCCAAATACCGCGGCGAATTTGAAGATCGCTTAAAAGCTTTCCTCAAAGAAGTCACCGCCAGTCAGGGCCGGATTCTGTTGTTCATTGACGAACTCCACACCATCGTCGGCGCGGGCAAGGCCGAGGGGGCGGTGGACGCCGGCAACCTGCTCAAGCCGCAGTTGGCCCGGGGCGAATTGCGATGCATCGGCGCGACGACCCTCGACGAGTATCGCAAGCACATCGAAAAAGATCCGGCCCTGGAACGACGCTTTCAGCCGGTGCTGGTGGACGAACCAACAGTGGAAGCCACCATCGCCATTCTGCGCGGATTGAAGGAACGCTACGAAGTTCATCACGGCGTGCGGATTCAGGATGCGGCACTGGTGGCGGCGGCGACCCTGGCGCATCGGTACATCGCCGATCGTTTCCTGCCGGATAAGGCCATTGACCTCGTGGACGAGGCGGCGTCGCGCATCAAGATGGAACTGGATTCCAAACCGACAGCGTTGGATCAACTCGACCGGCAGTTGCTTCAATTGGAAATCGAACGCACGTCGCTGGCCAAAGAGAAGGACGCCGCCAGCCAGGAGCGGCTGCGCAAACTGGAGGCCGAGATCGCCAACTTGAAGGAGAAATCCCAGGCGCTCACCGCCCAGTGGCAGAATGAAAAAGCCGCCGTCAACGCGGCCAGCGTGGTCCAATCCCAACTGGAACAGGCCCGTCTGGAATTGGAACAAGCCCAACGCCGCGGCGATTTAACCCAGTCGGCGGAAATCCAGTATGGGCGGATTCCTGAACTGGAGAAAAAACTCGCCGGCATCCAGCAACAGGCGGCCACCCCGACGGCGCGGACTTCGCTGCTGCGCCAGGAGGTCACCGACGCGGACATCGCGGAAGTGGTCGCCGCGTGGACGCGCATCCCAGTCAGCCGCATGCTCGAAAGCGAACGCGACAAACTGCTGCACATGGAGGCGCGGCTGCGGCAACGGGTTGTCGGACAACCCGAAGCCATCACCGCGCTCGCCCATGCCGTGCGCCGGTCCCGGAGCGGATTGCAGGACCCCAATCGCCCCATCGGTTCGTTCATTTTCCTCGGTCCGACCGGCGTCGGCAAAACCGAGACGGCGCGGGCGCTCGCCGAGTTTCTGTTCGATGACGAACACGCCCTGGTGCGGATTGATATGAGCGAGTATCTGGAGAAGTTTTCCGTGCAACGTCTCATTGGCGCGCCCCCGGGCTACGTCGGCTACGAGGAGGGCGGCCAGCTCAGCGAAGCCGTGCGCCGCAGGCCGTACAGCGTGGTGCTCCTTGATGAAATTGAAAAAGCGCATCCGGAAATTTTCAACGTGCTGCTGCAGGTGTTGGATGACGGGCGGCTGACCGACGGCCAGGGGCGGACGGTGGATTTCAAAAACACCATCGTCATCATGACCAGCAACCTCGGTTCGCCGATCATTCAGGACTATTTCCTGGACGGACGCACCACGGTGGGCGCGCGCGCGGCCATGGAGGACAAAGTGATGGCGGAACTCAAACGGCATTTCCGGCCCGAGTTCCTGAACCGCGTGGATGACGTCATCATCTTCCAAAGCCTCGACGAAGAGGAGCTGGCGCAGATCGTGGACATCCAACTGGCCCGGCTCAACCAACGGCTGGGGCAGCAACATTTCACCCTCACCGTGGACCCGGCGGCGAAGGCGCTGATTGCGAAGGAAGGCTACGACCCGCAATTCGGCGCGCGGCCGCTCAAACGCACGATTCAGGAATTGCTGCTCAATCCGTTGGCGACCAAGCTGCTCGCGGGCGAGTTCAAACCGGGCGAAGCCCTGCGGGTCACGGCGCGGGACGGCCGGCTGGAATTCACGACGCAATAAGCAATTGCCTCCGACGGCAACCACGCGGACGCAGCGGGCGGCTGTTGAGGGAGCGTTTCCGGCCGCGCACGGCGGGGACCGGAAATCTTCCGCTTTCCGCATCTTCCGGCTTTACCCGGCGGACGGTTTGGTTTTTGCTGGGCGCGCACGATGATCATGAACCATTTCAACGCTCCGCCCCATGGCTGATCCAGCCACGCCCTCCGCCGGTTTCCTCGGCAAATTCCTGGTCATGCGGGGCGCCTCGCGCGAACTGTGGATCACCTTTGTCGTAAAATTCCTCGGTGTCATGGCCTACAAAGTCACGGTCCTGACGCTGGCCTTGTGGTTGATGGCGGATTTGGGTTACGCCGAGCAGGGCGCGGGCCGGTTGGTGGCGGCATGGTCCATCTCCATGACCCTGGTCACGCTGCTGGTGGGCTCGCTCACCGACGCCATCGGCATGCGGCGGACGTTTTTCCTGGGCGTCTGGGTGTGCGTGCTCGCGCGCGTGGTGATGACGTTCACCACCATCAAGTGGCTGGCTCTGGCGGCGGGTTTGTTTCCACTGGCGGTGGGCGAGGCCCTGGGCACCCCCGTTCTCGTGGCCGCGGTGCGCAAATACTCCACCACGGCGCAACGGTCCATTTCCTACTCACTGTTTTACACCATCATGAATCTCGGATTCCTCATCGCCGCGCTGCTCTTCGATGCGGTCCGCCAAGGCATGGGGGAACAAGGGCAACTCACCCTGCCCTTAGTGCAATGCGAGATGACGACCTACCGGATGCTGTTCTTTGCCGCCTTGGTTTTGGAAATCGCCATCCTGCCCGTGCTCTGTTTCATCCGCCCCGGGGTGGAAGTCACCGACGCTGGGGTCCGGGTGCTGCCGGTGGAAACACGGGACCGGACCGGTTCGCTCTGGCGTTCGATTGGACGGACCATCGGCGACAGCGCGAAAGCCACGGTGAATCTGTTCGCCAGCCTCGTCAAACAAACCGAGTTCTACCGGTTGCTGGGCTTTCTCATGTTCATCGCCTTCCTCAAACTGATCTTCATGCAGATGGACTATGTGTTCCCGAAATTTGGCATCCGCGAGCTCGGTGAGGGCGCGCCCGTGGGCCGGCTGGTGGCAATCAACAACATCCTCATCGTGTTCCTCGTGCCGATCGTGGGCGTGCTGACGCAACGCTTCTCCGCTTACCGCATGGTGATCGTGGGCGGAATCATCTCGGCCATCTCGGTCTTTGTCATGGCGCTGCCTTTCGGCTGGTTCCAACCGCTGGCGGAGGGGATCATTGGCCGGTGGATCGGGCACGGTTATCTCGGCCTGAGCGGCACGGTGCATCCGTATTACATGATGATCACCGTCTTCGTCATCCTGATGTCTTTTGGGGAGGCGTTTTATTCGCCCCGCGTTTATGAATACGCCGCCGCCATTGCGCCCGAGGGCCAGGAAGCCTCTTACTCGGCGCTGTCTTACATCCCCTTCCTGCTGGCCAAACTGATCGTGGGCACCGTCTCGTTCCAGTTGCTGGCCGCGTATTGCCCCGAGGTGGGCGAGCGCCGCTCCGGCATGATGTGGCTGATCATCGGTCTGATTGCGGCCATCGCGCCGTTGGGTCTGCTGATTTTCCGTCGCTTCATCCGCGTGCGCGAAGCTGGCCGGAACGATTAAGCCACGGCATTCCCCTGCTCCGCGTCATCCGCCGGCGGGGAATCGCTACGGATTCACCGGCATCGTCGGATCGGGCGCGTCCGGTGCGGGTTCCGGATTGGGCCGCGGCGCCGGCGCGTCGGCCCCGGCGAGTTCATCCGCCAAGATGGTGATGGCAATGCGGCGGTTCTGGGCGCGGCCTTCGGCGGTGGCGTTGTCGGCCACGGGCCGGAACTCACCATACCCCACGGCCCCCACGCGACGCGGCTCCACTCCGCCCCGTTCCGTGAGAAACCGCACCGCGGCGGTGGCGCGGGCGGTGGATAATTCCCAGTTGCTCGGAAACCGGCCGCGCGCGCCGGGGCGAATCGGCACGTTGTCCGTGTGCCCCACCACATGCACCGGCACGTTGGGATGCTGGACCAAAATCGCCGCCACCTGACGCAGCACGGCTTCACCGTCCGGCTTCAACTGCGCCTCGCCGGAATCAAACAACACGCGATCCAGAATGTTGACCGTCAACTTGCCCTGTAACTGGGAGATCGTGACATCCCGGGATTCCAGAGCAGCGCGCATTTCGTCCTCCAAACTCTGCCGGGATTGCGCGACGGTTTCTTTTTCCTGTTCCAGTTCCCGAATGCGCGCCTGGTGTCCGGTCAGTTGCTCGCGCAACGCCTCCGCCTGAGTCTCCGACCGGGCGACGGCGGCTTGCACCTCGGCCAAGGCCGCGCGCGCCTCGGTCGCTTCGCGGGTCTTGGTGTGGGCGACCAAAACCAGCACCGCAATGAGAAATACGGCGGTTAATCCGCTTGCGATCAGCCAAATCTGCTTGTCCATCTCCGGTGAATTTTTCTGCCGGCAGCCTACCCGGCGTGACGCGAAACGCAACGGGAGAATGACTCTCACCGGGCGGGCGAACGGATAGCAATCCACGCTGCGCAAATCGTCCGGTGACGACGATGCTCGTTCGGCGCAATCTTGCCGCTCCCACCGGGACATTCTGCTTGGTCCGCTCCCGGAGCGCCGCTTAAGCTGCCCCGCATGAAAGGCAAAGGCATCGTTTATCTGGTCGGCGCGGGATGGGGCGACGTCGGCGGACTGACCGTGCGCGGCGCGGAACTGCTCCGGGGCGCGGACATCGTGATTTACGATGCGCAGCTCCATCCGGAGTTGTCGTGGTGGGCGCCCGATCCGACCGACCGCGAAGACCGCGTCCATGAACCGGCCACGGATTTCGAAGCAACACTGGAACGGATGATCGCCGCCGCGCGCGCCGGCCAGATGGTCGTGCGGCTTTTGAGCGATGATCCTTGCGGATTTGGTCCGGGCAGCGCGGAAGCCGAACGCCTGACGAACGCGGGCGTGCCCTTTGCCGTTGTCCCGGGAGTGCCGGCGTTGTTGGCGGCGGTTCATTCGGCGGGAATTCCCCTCACGCATCACCAGCACGGGCCGCGTCTCACCATCATCACCGAACCCGAGGCCGCCGAAGGCGCCGTGGATTGGGCGGCGGAAGCGAAGTTGCCCGGAACCAAGGTGCTCTTGATGTCCCCGGAACGCCTCGGTCCGATTGCGGACCGGCTCGTCGCGGAGGGGTTACCGCCGGAAACACCGGCGGCCCTGTTGCGCGGCGACACTCCGGGGCCTCAGTCACCCCTGGCGGTCACCCTCGCCACCGTCGGCGCGCGCATTACGGAAGCTGGTTTCTCCGGGCCGGCCATCGCGGTGATCGGGGAAGTGGTCAAATTGCGGGCCAAAACCAACCGGTCGGCGCGCCGGCCATTGGACGGACAACGCGTCGTGGTCACGCGGGCCCGCACCCAAGCCGGTCCGCTGGTGCGGCACTTACGGGATCTCGGCGCGACGGTGCTGGCGCTGCCGATCATTAAAACCGTTCCGCCGACGAACCCCGCCAACATCGTGGACGTGCTGCTGGAATTGAACGCCTACGACTGGCTCGTATTCACCAGCCCCAACGGAGTGACCGCGTTTTTTGATCTGTTCTTCAAGCGGTTTCAGGATTTGCGCGACCTGGGCGGCGCGCGGCTGGCGGCCGTGGGCCCGGGCACGGCGGCGGCGTTGCGCGCCCTGCATTTGCAGGTGGACCTGATGCCGAAACAAGCGCTGGGCGCGCAGATCGCCAAGGCATTTGCCAAATTCGAGAGTGTGGAAAACCTGCGGATCTGCCTGCTGCGCGCGGAAGTGGCCAACCCCGAACTGCCGCGGGCCTTGGAAACGCTCGGCGCCATCGTGGACGACGTGGCGGTGTATCGCACCGTGGCAGAGCCGGAAATTCCGGCCGCCACGGACGCCGAGTTGCGGCAGACCGGCGCGGATTGGATCACTTTCACCAGCGCCTCGACCGTGGCGCATTTCCATGCGCGATACGATCTGCCGGCATTACTCCGGAAATTTCCGCAGTTGAAGCTGGCCACCATCGGTCCGGAAACGAGCAAAGCCCTGGCCGCGCTGGCGCTCGTCCCCACCGTGGAAGCAAAGGAACACACCGTGGAGGGCTTGGTGCAGGCGCTGCGCCAAGCCGCCGCACGCGCGTAGCCCCGCACCGGTTGTTGCGCGGTCCGCAGCGCGGCGGATTCCCTGCGTAGGCGGCGCTTGCGCCGCGGGATTTGAACATTGCCAAGTCCGGCCAGTCTGTTTACATGCGGCTCGGTGATTGAGGCCGCGATTATGGCGGGGATTTGGCAAGGCGTCGGACGCGCCCGGAGAGCCGTGGGCGGACGATTGATGCTGGCCGTGTTGCTGGGCTTGAGCCTCGCCGCGCACGCGGCCCCGCCGCCGTCCGGCGTGCATTGCGACGTTTTCCTGGGGCACGACGGTTTCGTGCGTGAGGCAGGTTGGTTTCCGCTGGTGTGCGAGTTGCGGAATGACAGCCCGTCGTTCCACGGCGTCATCGAAATCAGCGCCCGCGGCATCGGGCGCGGCCAAGCGCGCCGCGTGGAAGTGGAACTCCCCACCGGCACCCGCAAACGAATCACCATTCCGCTGTTCGGCGCCGCGAGCGGTTACAGCGCGTGGGATGTCCGGCTCCGGGATGAGCGCGGCCAGGTGCGCGCGGAACAACTGGATCTGAAACCCCGCCGCCAACTGCACTGGCAAACGCCGGTGTTGGGCGCCCTGGCCCGTACCGCCGATGGCTTGCCGCTTCCGCGTCCCGTGCTGCCGAAACGGCCCGACCTCCAACCTGCGGTCGCGCGCTGGACCCCCGACCTCTTTCCCGACAACCCGCTCGTGCTGGAGACCCTTGACGCGCTGTATTTGAATTCGGAAAAGGCCGCGGAACTGAACCCCCGCCAGGCGCGGGCGCTCCTGACGTGGCTGCGGGCCGGCGGGCATCTCATCGTGGCGGTGGAAGAAGCGGGCGCGGTCCAGGCCTGCGCGTGGTTGCATCCGGAGCTGCCCTGCACGGTGGGGGACAGGGTGATCGTCACGCGTCACACAGAATTGCATCAGTGGCTGGTGGCGCCGGTGGCCCCCACAGGCGATCGTCCGGCGGTCACCAATGTTTTCGCCGGGTTGCCGGCGGAGGCGGCCTTTGAAGCCACGCCGCTGCCGGTGACCGCCGCGACCCGGAAAGACGGCGCCGTGCTTGTCCAAGCCGAAGGGCATCCCTTGCTGATCACCGCCCCCCGGGGACAGGGCCGGATCACCGTCCTCCTCTTCAGTCCCGAGCGCGAACCGGCGCGATCCTGGAACAATCTCCCGACGTTTTGGGCGAAGCTGATTGAAATTCCGCCGGTCCTTTATCGCGATCCGAATTACCAGCCGCGGAACGAATGGAGTGTGGACGGCCTGTTCGGGGCGATGATTGACAGCCGGCAAGTGCGCAAGCTGCCGATATCGTGGCTGCTGGCGTTGCTGGCGGTTTATCTCCTGGTCATTGGCCCGGGAGACCGCTGGGGATTGACCCGGCTGCGGCGGCCCATGCTCACCTGGCTTACGTTCCCCGGTTACGCCGTGTTGTTCACCCTGTTGATTTATTATCTCGGCTACAAACTGCGGGCGGGCGAAACCGAATGGAACGAATTGCACGTGGTGGACGTGCTGCCCGCTGGTGGACAGGCGGAACTGCGGGGCCGGACGTTTGTGTCCATCTATTCCCCGGTGAACACCACCTATCCGGTGACCGCCCGGCAGACGATCGCCACGTTGCGCCGGGAGCTTCGTGATCGCTGGAGCGGCGCCGAGCTTGAAGAGCGCAGCGGCATTCGACAAACCGGCGACAATTTTCAAGCCCAACTGTTTGTGCCGGTGTGGACCAGCCGGCTTTTTGTGAATGATTGGTGGGAAGCCGCGTCCCCGCCGCTCACCCTGCGGTTGCGCGCGAACGCGGGCGGCTGGGAAGTCACCGTGGAAAACCGGCTGGACCAAACGCTGACGGAGGCCCGCCTGGTGATCGCCGGAGAGGTTTTTGAATTGGGCGAACTCCGCGCCGGACGGCCCACGACCTTCCAATTCACCGCAGCCCAAGGCCGGGCGCTGAAGGATTTCGTGACCGATTTCAGCCAAGATTTTCAAGGGGCCGTACAGTCCCGCCGGGCCGCCTTCGGCCGCAGCCATTGGCTGGACAATCTGCCCGCGGACAGTCAAGCCGCCTCGTTCGCCGCACAACTTGCGCCCCTGACGGATCCGTCGGGGCGTAACTATATCACGCCGCCGGGGTGGGACCTGTCGCCCGTGGTGGAACGGGGCCAGGCGATCCTGCTGGCTTGGGCGGCGGAATCCGCGCCAATCGCGCCGTTATATCAATTCAAACCCAAACGCATCCATCGCAACACGCTTTACCGCCTGGCCGTCAGCGTGAGCGAAGCGCCTTGAACTCTATGCCTCCCGATTCCCCCCACCCCATCGCCGTCCAGACCTTTGGGTTGACACGCCATTTTGATTCGCTGACGGCACTGGCCAACCTCGACCTGACCGTTTATCGGGGCGATCTGTTCGGGTTCATCGGCTCGAACGGCGCCGGAAAAACCACCACCTTGCGCATCCTCGCCACCTTCCTCGCCCCCAGCGCGGGCACGGCCACCATTCTGGGACATGACATCCGCCAGGCGGCTGACGCCGTGCGCCATGTCATTGGTTACATGCCCGATTTCTTCGGCGTGTACCAAGACATGGAAGTCACGGAGTATCTCGATTTTTTCGGCGCCTGCTACCGCATCCCGACGGCGCAACGGGAGAAAACCGTGGCCGACGTGCTGGAGTTGATGGGGTTGAGCGATAAAAAAGGCGCGTTGATCGGCACCTTGAGCCGGGGGATGCAGCAGCGTCTTGGTCTGGCGCGGGTGCTGATTCATGATCCGCAAATTTTGTTGCTGGATGAACCCGCCAGCGGCTTGGACCCGCGGGCGCGCATCGAAGTGATGGCCATTCTCCACGAACTGCAGCGCCTGGGAAAAACCATCATCATTTCGTCGCACATCCTCAGCGAGTTGCAATCGCTCTGCAACCGCGTGGGCATCATCGAAAAAGGCCGCTTGATCTACTGCGGCCCGGTGCAGGGCGCGCGGGAACAAATCAACCCCGCCCGGGCGGTCTGGGTGCGGGTGGGCGGCGACTTGGATCAAGCGGTCGCCTTGTTGCGCGCGCGCCCCGAATTCAGCGATGTCCAACCGTTGGATCACGCCATCAAAGTGACCCTGGCGGGGCCGGACACCGATCCCAGCCTCATCGCCGAAGTGTTGGTGCAAGGACGGGTGAAGTTGGTGGAACTGCGCGAGGCGGAAGTCGGGTTGGAAGAAGTCTTCCTGCGCGTGACCAAAGGGGAAACCCAGTAACGTTAAAACCCACGCCCTGGCCGGCGTCGCGCTGGCGCGATTTTTTCAGTCGCGCAATCGGGCCATATTTGTTTTGACATTCGGCGACGTCCCCTTAGATTGCCCGCACGGGTTGGGGTCGTAGCTCAGTTGGTAGAGCACCACAATGGCATTGTGGGGGTCAGGGGTTCGAATCCCCTCGGCTCCACCAAACCCGTGGCAGACATTTTCCCGCGTTTGACCGGTTCCGCCTTTTGCCGCATTCTTCTCCCCGCATGGGCAATACTTTTGGTCAATTGTTCCGGGTGACCACCTGGGGAGAATCCCACGGGGGCGGGGTCGGCGCGGTGGTGGACGGCTGCCCGCCCCGACTCAAGCTCACGGAAGCGGACATTCAACCGGAATTGGATCGGCGCCGTCCCGGCCAGTCGCGCCTGGTCACGCCCCGTCAGGAAACCGACCAGGTGCAAATCGTCTCCGGCACTTTTCGCGGACGCACCTTGGGGACGCCGATTTGTCTGTGGGTCAAAAACGAAGACGCCCGACCCGAGGCCTACTCCGAGATGGCCACCAAATTTCGCCCCTCCCACGCCGACTACACTTACTTCGCCAAATACGGCATCCGCAACTGGCAGGGCGGCGGCCGCAGCAGCGCGCGGGAGACGGTGGGCCGCGTCGCCGCCGGGGCCATTGCCCGAAAGATTCTCCGCGAACGGTACGGGGTGGAAATCCTCGCCTACGTAAAACAGATTCATCACCTCGCGGCCGCAATCAAACCGGAAACGGTGCGGTTGAAAAAGGTGGAAGCGAACCCGGTGCGGTGTCCGGATCCCGAGGCGGCCCGGCAGATGATCGCGCTCATTGAACGGGTGCGGCGTTCCGGCGATACCGTGGGCGGCGTGGTGGAGGCGGTGGTGCGGGGCGTGCCCGCCGGATGGGGTTCGCCGGTCTTCGACAAACTCGAAGCGGACCTGGCCAAGGGCATGCTTAGTCTGCCGGCGGCGAAGGGATTTGAAATCGGCTCCGGCTTCGCCGGCACCGCGATGACCGGGCGGGAACACAACGATCCTTTCCGCGCCCGCGCGGGCTGGGTGTGGACCACCTCGAATCATTCCGGCGGCATCCAAGGCGGCATCTCCAACGGACAACCGATTCTTTTTCGGGTCGCCTTCAAACCGGTGGCCACCATCATGCGCCCCCAGTTGACCGTGAACGAGCAACTGCGCAACACCACGTTGACCGGGCGCGGCCGGCATGATCCGTGCGTGCTGCCCCGCGCGGTGCCGATTGTGGAAGCCATGGCGGCGCTGGTGTTGGTGGATCACGCGCTGCGCCAGCGCGCCCAGTGTAGTTGACGGGTTACGGCAGGCGCCGCAGATCAATCTGGCGCCGGTCGGCGACGCCCAGTTCGAGCAGGGCGGCGTTTTGATACAGGGCTTGATTGCTTTGGCCCGGCGGCATGCCGGCGCGTTCGCGCTGGCGGGCCAGTTCTTCCAAGGACAACACATCCAACGCCACCGGATCGCGGCTCATCCAGATTTCATTCAGCACGGTCGAGTAATGCAGCATGACGCGTTGATACCCCTGATACTGGCAGAGCAGCGCGTCCACGATGTTGAGGACCACGCGATCGCCCAGCTCGGGAAGCGCGTAGATTTCGGGCACCGCTTCCGCCAGCCGGGTGGCATCGTTTTCAAACCGCCAGGTGTTGTCCACGCTGCCCAGGGCCAGTCCATACAATTGGCCCGCCACCCCGGCGTGGTTGTGATTCAACAGCGGACTGATATTGATGATTTTGGTCAGCTCGCGGGTGACGAGTTTGGAGACGAACGATTTGCGGCCCACGCCCGCGTTGGTGCGGCCGAATTCCAAGTCACCCCAAACCAGCTTTCCCAGCAACGGCGTGTCGTAGGCCACCGCCGGATCATAACCCGCCGCCGCGGCGCCCGCCACCCGCACGCCCAATCGTTCCGCCAGCGCGACAAACCCGGCGGCGTGCAGCGCCTCCCACTGTTTATCCCAAATCACTACGTTCGCGGCCGGCACGCCCGCGCTCAACAAACCTTCGATGACCGCGCCCGCCACGGCGGGGCGCGTGCCGCCGAGAGCGCCCGGTGCCGCCATGACTTTCAGCCCCACCACATCCTCCGGGGAGACGAACGTGCGCCAGGCCGCGGCGGGTTCGGCGGCGTCGGTCAAAGCCATCACCGCCCGCGCGACCATCTCGCGCACGACGGCGTCATCGGTCTGAAACGCCCGCATCGCCCGCGAGTCCTGCGCCACCACCACCCGCACCGTCGCGCGCGCCGGGGTCGCGGTGGAAAACAGATTGGCGGCCGCTACGACGGGACCGGCAGTGAAGAAACTCATCACCCCGATCATTCCCGCGAGCAGCCCCGTCACAGCGAGGTTGGACCGTGCGTTTCTTGACACGTCAGAGTCCGGATGCTACCACCCCCGGCGATGGTGACCACAAAAAACCGGATTGCGCCGCTGTTCCTGCCGCTGTTGCTGCTGGCCCTGGTCGTGGCCGGTTGCACGCCGCGCGGCGCGCGCGCGTTGCTGGAAGGTCGCCGTCTGCTGAACGCCGGGGATCCAACGAACGCGGTCGTCCGGTTACAGGTGGCCACCGCCCTGCTCCCCACCAACGCCGTCGCATGGAATTATCTGGGTCTGGCCTGTCATCAAGCCCGGCAGACCACGAACGCCCTGGCCGCCTATCACAAAGCCTTGAGCCTCCAGCCCAACCTTTACGAGGCGCGCTTCAATCTGGGCTGCCTCTATTTTGAACAAGGCCGGTTCGAGGCAGCCAAGACGACTTTCACCGGCTGCACCGTGCAGCGACCGAATGATCCAGCGGGCTGGTTATGGCTGGGTTGGACCCAGTTGCGCGGTCGCGATTCGGTGGGCGCCGATAGAAGTTTCCGGGAAGTGCTGCGGCTCCAGCCGCAGCAGCCGCAGGCGCTGAACGGATTGGGACTGGGCGCGTTGCAGCGTAATCGTCCGCGTGACGCGGTGCAATTTTTCACCGCCGCCCTCAAAGCGCAGCCGGGGTATCGGCCAGCATTGCTGAACCTCGCACTCACCTGGCACCACAGCTTGCGCAATCCAACCCAGGCCCTGTCCCACTACCGGGAGTATCTGGCCTTGACGCCGCGCGCGGCGGACTGGGAAGCGGTGAACACTGTGGTGCGCGCCTTGGATCAGGAACTGGCTCAAGCGGCCGCGCCGCCGGTCACTCCGACCAACGCTGTGGCCGCCACGCCAGCCGCTCCGCCGGTAACGACTCCCAAGCCGGAACCTCCCGCGGCGCACCCGCCCGCCGCGCCTTCTACGCCAGCGGTGGCCAAAACCACGCCTCCCCCGCCGGCACCGCAACCGGTAACAGTGATTCTCCCGCCCGCCGCCAAACCGCCGCCGGCCACATCACCGGCTCCCGTCACACCCAGCCCGGTGCCGCCGGCACCGCCGCCGCCATCGTCGCCGCCGCCCAGCGTATCTCCGCCGGAGGCGGAGGCGCCGGTCGTCAGCGAAGCTCCGCCGCCCGCACCCGAGGAGAAACGCGGCTTTCTGAGCCGGATGAATCCCGTAAATTTGTTCCGTCGCGATCCCAAACCCGATCCGCGCCCGACCCCCTTGCCGGGAGATCGCAGGGAGCCGCCGGCGGTGGTCACGACGAAGCAGATTCCCCCGGCGGTGCCGCCCGTGGTCGAAATCACCCCGCCACCCGCGTCGTCAGCGCCGGCTGCGCCCGCTGCGGTTCCCCCCGCTCCCCGACCCGTACCCCGGTACACGTATCTTTCCCCCGCCCCACGGGCGGCGGGAGACCACGCGGCGGCCGAACGCACATTTACGCAAGCGGTGGAAGCCCACCAAGCCGGGCGTTTGACGGACGCTCTGCGCTTGTATCACGCCGCCACCCAGACCGATCCCGCGATGTTTGAGGCGTATTACAATCTGGGATTGGCCGCCAGCCAGGCGGGCCAGACGGCGCGTTCATTGACCGCCTACGAACAGGCGCTCGCGTTGCAACCCGATGCGGCGGAGGCGCGATACAATTTTGCTCTCGGCCTCAAGCAGGCGGGTTATCCGGCGGACGCGGCCAACGAACTGAACCGCGTGTTAGCGGCGCACCCGGAGCATACGAACGCCCGGATTGCCCTGGCGAATTTGTACGCCCAACAACTGGGCCAGCCCGGCAAGGCGCGGGAACATTACCGCCAGGTTTTGGAGCGCGACCCGCGGCATCCCCAGGCGGACACCATCCGACATTGGCTGGTCCAGAATCCCGGCTGAGCTCTGGCACAAATCCGGCTGTAACAAGGCGAACATTAGAGCAAAATACGCATGTCACTGGATAATCTACCGGTCAACTGGTTCGATTTGGCACTGATCGCTGTCTTGGGTTTGGGCATCTGGCGGGGACGCAAGCATGGCATGTCCGAGGAAACGCTGCCGCTGGCCAAATGGCTGATCATCACCTTGGGCGCGGCCCTGGCCTACGAGCCGGTGGGACGGTTTCTCGCCAGCGCTTCGCCGCTGAGCCTGTTGGCGAGCTACATCATCGGGTATCTGACCGTGGTGCTGACGGTGTTTATCCTGTTCACCCTCGTCAAACGCGCCCTGGGCGGAAAGCTCTTGGGAAGTGATTTTTTCGGGCGCGCGGAGTATTATCTCGGCATGATTGCGGGTCTGATTCGTTTTGCCTGCGGGCTGATGGTGGTCCTGGCGTTGCTGAACGCCCGGCTCTACACGCCGGATGAAGTGCGGGCCATGCAGCGGTACCAGATGGAGAACTACGGCAGCTCGTTCTTCCCCACCCTCCAGTCGGTGCAGGAATCCGTCTTTGTCCGGTCTTTCTCGGGACGGCTCATCAAGGAACATGCCGCGCAACTGTTGATCCGGCCCACGCAACCCGGCGGCGGGGAAATCAAACGGCCCAAGGCCGACTTGCCCGGCCTGTAACGGTTGATCCCCTGCGTCTCCCCGCGGCATGGCCGGCCTGTTTTCCCCCCAAACGCTCGAACAAATCCGCGCGGCCAGCGACATTGTCGAAATCATCGGCGCGTACGTGCCGTTGAAACGCGCCGGGGCGAACTTCGTGGCGCGCTGCCCGTTTCATCAGGAGAAAACCCCCAGTTTCAACGTCAATCCGCACCGCCAGATTTTTCACTGTTTCGGCTGCCACAAAGGCGGCGATGTGTTCGCGTTTCTCCGGGAATACGAAAACATCACGTTCCCCGAGGCCGTCCGGCGGCTGGCCGAGCGGGCGAAAATTCCGTTGGCCTACGACACGCACCCGGACCAGGCGGAAAGCCGTCAGATCAAGGAACGTCTGCGGCAGCTTCACGAGCAGATCACGCAACGCTGGCAAAACGTCCTCGCCCGCGAAGCCGCCGGGCAGCCGGCGCGCGATTATTTGGCGCAACGCGGCGTCCCGGAGGAGGCCATCCAACAATTCCGCCTGGGCGCGGCTCCGGCGGCCTGGGATGACACGGTCAACTGGGCCCGCGGCAAAGGGTTTGAACCCGCGCTCGTGGAACAGGCGGGCCTGATCGTCCGCCGGGAAGGCACGGACCATTACTACGACCGTTTCCGGGACCGGCTCATCTTCCCCATCTGCGATGAAACGGGCCGGGTCATCGCGTTCAGCGGACGCATCCTGTCGCCCGACGCAAAGGCGGCCAAATACGTCAATTCACCGGAAACACCAATCTTCACCAAGAGCAAGGTTTTCTACGGCCTGGACAAATCCAAACGGGCCATCCTCGACGCCGGCTTCGCCGTGGTCTGCGAGGGGCAGCTCGATTTGATCGCCTGTTACCTGGCCGGCGTGCGGAATGTCGTGGCTCCGCAGGGCACGGCGTTCACCGCCGAACATGCCCGCATCCTCCACCGGTACGTGGACGAGGTGGTGCTTTGTTTCGACGCCGACGAAGCGGGCCAGGACGCCGCCGTCCGTTCGCTCCAACCGCTGCTGGCCTCCGGGCTGGCCATGCGTGTGGCGGTCATGCCCGCGCCGCATGATCCGGACAGCTACATTCGCGCCCACGGCGGCGCGGCGTTTGCCCGGCTGATTCAGGAAGCCGCTGATTTTTTTGATTACTATCTGCAACGCCTCTGCCGGCAACACAATCCAGCCACCGACCGTGGCCGGCTGGCGATCCTGCGCGCAATGGCCGCCGCCCTTCACCAAACCGGCAACGCCGTGTTGGTGGACAGCCACGCCCAGAAAACCGCGCTTCGCCTCGCCGTCAATCCGGACGCCGTGCGCGCCGAATTCCGCAAACTCGCCCGGCCCCCCACCGCCGGCCCTGCGGCGCCCGGCCCGGGGGCCGACCCCGCCGCCGTTCCGGCGGGCCCGGTCCCGCCGTCTCCCCAGGAATTTTGGCTGCTGAAATTGCTGCTGCGTCATGCGGCCGCCGCCGCCTGGCTGCGCAAACATTTGCGGCTCAAATGGCTCGGCCACGACACCGTGCGCGCCGTGATCGCCGCCCGGCTGGCGCTGCCCGATGATGCCCCCGGAGATTGCGTCCCCGGATTGCTGGCGCAATTTGAGGATGCCCAGGCGCAATCGTTGATTACCGCCGCCGCCACCGACCCGCGTCCCCTGCCCCATCCGGAGCAACAATTGCGGGACGTCGTCCACCACCTGCGTAACCAGCATCTTGACCGGAAAATGACCGCTTGCGCCCACCAAGCCGCCCGACCCGAAACGCCGGAAGCCAAACAGATCGTCCTATTGCAACGGCAACAAACTTTGCGGAAACATAAACGCCGCGACTTCCCGCTGCCCGAGGGGTGGCCCGACTGAATTTCCGCGCACCGGAGCGGACACCTCCCGCCCAAGCTTTCGGTTTTCCCCAAGTGAGATTCTCTGTAATCCCGATGAATAAAGGCGTCCATACATCGTGTCGGGAATAGTACGGAGGCTTTTCGTCGGCCTGCTTTACAGTTTTTACGATCACGCTCGTTTGACTTACATCTTGTTAATAATGAACTACTTACCGTAAATCACTCCCCTAAAACCGGCGATCCGCCCTTCAATCCGTCGGATTCACTTACACTTTGAAAAAATCACCCGCTGCTTATGCTTTTGGTGGCGATATTTTTTTATCACGACAACTTACTTAGTATCAAGTGGTTGTGGACACGTTGAATAAGAGCGGCCAATAAAAATCAGCGGTTGGCATCAATGTTGCGTAGTCAAGGTTGTCCGGGTCAGAGGCGGTTTGACCTCGGACAAACAAGTAAAAACCATTAACAAAACATATTATGACCATAAAAAAAACTCTCGTATGTGGTGCCGTTGCTATGGCGCTCTCGCTCTCCTCAGCTCTGGCTTTGGAGATAAATCTCTACGTGGACTCCGCGCCCGCTGATACGTCCGGGTTGGCAAGTTGGTGGGCGGGCGCACAAAACGCCGCCATCAACAATAACTTTCAGAACATGGCCAACAGCTACAATTCGGAGAACAAAGGCACTACTTATTTTGAACTGGAAGACTTTCTCTACGTTGCCGATTACTCACAGGGAAAGACTCTGGCCTTTGTGGCCTGGATACCAGGAGGCAAAATTGAAATTGAGGATAACGGCAAATTTATTGTAAAAGACAGGTCCTCCGGAGAGTCAATAAATTACGAGTCTCATTCTGCAACTACAATTTGGGGTTGGCAACAGAGCGGAACGGACCCTGACACGGCTGCTTGGTCCAATGTCGACGATGGTGCTATCGCCCTCTACGCGATTGGAGCGGCGTACCCTACCTACGATGGCGTACTGGGAGACTTCGAAAATAATCGTGACCAATATACTGATGTAACGTTCTCAATCAGCTGGACTGGCGGAGAGACGAGCTTGACCGCTATCTACAACTGGCCGCCGCGCGGCGTGCCGGAGGCCGGGTCCACGCTGGGGATGGCGGGTTTTGCGCTGATGGCCTTGGGCTTCCTCGGCCGCCGGTTGAAGAGCTAACCTTTTTGTTCAACGGCTGTATCCTACGGGGCCGGAGTCATCCGGCCCTTTTTGTTGGCGCCAAGACGGTTGACCCGCAAACCCGCGCGCCGGTCGGCCCTCCCCGTCTCTGCCGCCCGTAGTAGATCACTCCCGCCCGCCACCCGCCGATCCTAGCCCGAAAACTGCATTAAAAAAAGTCGCAACGGAGGTTTCGGCCCAATATCTATTGGGTTAAATGAAAGAAAACCACACCGCTGCGACGGGGACAGTTTGTAACGCGG
>Ga0255341_1000858_pt1 | contig 47240 bp, 36 predicted proteins | sample wastewater_treat_8_FD_192418 | JGI IMG/M metagenome (GOLD analysis project Ga0255341, IMG submission 192418) | Wastewater microbial communities from Lulu Island WWTP, Vancouver, Canada - plant12 | ecosystem: Engineered > WWTP > Wastewater > Unclassified | place: Canada: Vancouver, British... | reverse complement strand
CTGTCAAGGCGATTATCTTCGGCAAAAAAATTTATCTGTTTCATAGGTATATTATATCATATTTGGGCGAATATTGCATGAGGTTTTTAGAGATGCCCTATATTGATATTTTCGGAGTAGATGGAAAAGAGGCAGAAGAAAGACTGAAACAAATTACTGGAAAAGGTAAGCGAAGAATTAAGTCAGAGTTTCCTGGTGGACACCACTAAACCAATCCAACATAAAAAGAGGATGGGATAGACCAAATGCAAAAAGAGATTTTTTTATCAGTTACACTGCCTCGGATGAAAAATGGGCAACTTGGATTGCTGGAACATTGGAGGAGAATGGCAGCACTACATATATGCAGGCATGGGATTTCAAGGCGGGTGAAAACTTTGTCTTAAATATGCACGAGGCATTGGAGAATTGTGATAAATTCATCGCGGTTTTGTCTGCCGAATACATGGAGAAGGTGTATTGTCAAGCTGAGTGGACGGCGGCATTTACCAAAGATCCAAGCGGTGAAAAAGGTTTATTTATCCCGATTAGAATAGAAGAGATAAAACCGGAAGGTTTATTTGCCCCAATCATTTATATTGACCTCTTCGGAGTAGATAAAGAAGAGGCAGAGAAAAGATTAATGCAGATAAATGAGACGGATATCGCAAGAAACAAGCCCGGCTTCCCTGGTACAAAGAAAGCGAAATTTCCCGGACAACTTCCCCTCAACAATATACCCTACACTAAAAACATCCACTTTATAGGACGAAAGGAAATTCTTAATGAACTGAAAAACTCCTTAAAGCCAGGTGAAAACAACCCCTATTCCTTTGTCCTATGTGGCATGGGAGCTGTTGGCAAAACGCAGATAACGCTTGCCTATGCTTTAAACAACGGATATTTGTATGATACTATCTGGTGGGTCAATGCGGAAACCGAAGTAACTGTGCTAAACTCTTACAGAGACCTCTTGGTGGAAAAAGGAATTATCAAAAAGGATGTTGCCTATGAAAGAGATAAGGTATTGCAATCGGTATGGAGATGGATGTCAAACAATCCAAACTGGCTGTTTATTTATGACAACGCGGAGAGCGAAAAAGAATTAGCCCAATATCTCCCGCGGGTCAACACGGGACACATCCTGATTACAACCAGAAATAAGAATTGGCGAAATGTGCAAAAAATTGAGGTAGATGTATTTCAGCCACAGGAGGCCGTGGAATTTTTCAATAGTTTCAAGATAGAAGGAAGCTTTAACGACGCAAATGATCTTGGCAAGGGACTGGGCTATCTTCCGCTGGCACTTGACCAAGCGGCTGCCTATATCATAGAAAACAATATTTCCTATCAAGAATATCTGGAGCTTTACATTAAGTATCAGCTTGAAATGTTTGGGGAAAGTGAATTTAAACCTATTTTTTATGAGCAGACAGTTGCCACGACTTGGTAAATTTCCCTTGCCAAAATCGATAATGAGAGTGCAAAACAATTGATTGGACTTATCGCCTTTTTGGCACCTGATAATATTCAGACAGATATATTTCTTCAAAGCAGTGAATATTTGCCTGAACCGCTGGCAAGCGCCGTGAAGCACGAACTGAAGTTCAAAAAAACGATAAAAGTCCTTACACAATATTCATTGATTAAATCTGAAAAAGACAGGATGAGTATCCATCTGCTACTCCAAAAAGTAATAAGGCAATCCTTGAAAGAGGAACAAGCTCGATACTTTCACGCTTGTGTAAACATTCTGTATCATCTATTTACTTATAATCAGTATGATGCAAAAACATGGGAAAACTGTGCTCAACTGTTGCCCCATGTACAATCAGTTCTTTTGTGTGAGCAAAATGGTTTGAAGACAGAAACGGAAGAGATAGCCGGTCTATATGCAAATGGTGGGGGATGGTTGCTGCACACTGCGCTATATCAAAAAGCACTAGAATGGAATAAAAAGGCATTATCAATTCGTGAAAAAGTCTTAGGCTCCGACCATTTAGATACAGCGATGACTTGCTGCAATAGAGCAGGGATATATTATAACTTAGGAGAATATAAAAAGGCACTAGAATGGAATAAAAAGGGTGTGGAGGTTTTCCAAAAAGTTTATGGGCCCGATAATATAGTTGTGGCAACTATTTATGTGAATATTGCCTCAATATACCATAGCCAAGGCAAATACAAAAAGGCGATGAAAGAACTTGAAAAGACATTAAAAATTCAAGAAAAAGTCTTAGGTTCCGACGATTTACACACGGCCTTGACATACAATAACATTGCCGGAATATATCATGAAATAGGAGAATATGACAAAGCACAAGAATGGTACGGAAAGGCATTAAAAGTGTATATAAAGCAACTAGGAGCCGACCATCTGAAGACTGCAATGACATACAGCAATATTGCAGGAGTTTACTATTGTAAGAAAGAATATGACAAGGCATTAAAATGGAATAAAGAAGCACTAACGATTCGTTTAAGAGTTCTAGGTTTGAATCATCCAGAGACAGCAATTTCATACAACAATATCGCCTCTATATACAAATGCCAAGGTGACTACAAAACAGCTCTGGCATGGAGCGAAAAAGCATTGGTAGTTTTTGAAAAAGTTTTAGGTCCCGACCATCCTGATACGGCAGCAGTGTGCAATAATATCGGTGAAACATATTCTTGCCAAGGCAACTACAAAACGGCACTTAAATGGTATAAAAAGGCTTTAGCGGTTCAAGAAAAAGTACTTGGTTCCGATCATCCTGACATGGCAACAACTTACAATAATATCGCTTCTATATACAACAGTCAGGGTGACTACCCAACTGCTCTGGAATGGTATAAAAAGGTACTAGCGATTCGCGAAAAGGTTTTGGGTCCCGAACATACTGATATGGGAATATTGTACAATAGTATTGGCTATATATATGGCTGTCAAAGTGAGTACAAGACGGCACTGGCATGGCTTGAAAAGGCGCTGGCGGTTTTCGAAAAAGTTCTGGGTTCCGACCATCCTGATACGGTAACAGTATATAATAATATTACAATGGTCAATAAAATGATAAAAAGCCAACATAACGATAGTAAGTAAGATATAACTAGGTTTTTTCATGGATAAAATGTTAATGAGCCAAATTATTATTCCTTAGTTATGATAACTAGCATATCATGCGTAAATGCTATTTTAAAAAAGGAAAGAAAGGATAAAGTAGATAAACGAAAAAAGTAAGCGGAGAACTAAACTTGTCTTGTCGGTTATAAAATGCAACTCGAACTACAATGGAAAAAGAGGATGGGATAGACTAAATGCAAAAAAGAGATTTCTTTATTAGTTACACTACCTCGGATGAAAAATGGGCAACCTGGATTGCTGGAACATTGGAGGAGAATGGCCGCACCACATATATGCAGGCATGGGATTTTAAGGTGGGAGAAAACTTTGTCTTAAATATGCACGAGGTATTGGAGAATTGTGAAAGATTTATTGCGGTTTTGTCGGCTAAGTATATGCAGAAAGTATATTGCCAAGCTGAGTGGACAGCGGCATTTACCAAAGATCCAAGCAGTGAAAAAGGTTTATTTATCCCAATCCGGATAGAAAATATTAAACCGGAAGGTTTATTTGCCCCAATCATTTATATTGACCTCTTCGGAGTAGATAAAGAAGAGGCAGAGAAAAGATTGATGCAGATAATAGATGAAGACATCCCAAGGAACAAGCCCGGCTTCCCCGGCACAAAGAAGCCGAGGTTTCCCGGCCAGCTTCCTTTTAACAACATACCCTATACCCAAAATATGCACTTTACAGGGCGAAAAGAGATTCTTGATGAACTAATAAACTCCTTTCAGCCCGGTGAAAAGAATCCCTGCTCCTTTGCTTTATGCGGCATGGGGGCTGTTGGCAAAACACAGATCGCCCTTGCCTATACGCTGGACAACGGTTATCTATACGACACCATCTGGTGGGTCAATGCTGAAAATGAGGTGGCTATATTAAATTCTTACAGAGACCTCTTGGTGGAAAAAGGAATCATCAAAAGAGATGTTGCTTACGAAAGTAAAGATATACTGCAATCTCTATGGGCGTGGATGTCAAACAATCCAAACTGGCTGTTTATCTATGACAATTCGGAAAGTGAAAAAGAATTGGCCAAATATCTCCCGCGCGTCAATGCAGGGCATGGAGCGCATGGGACATGCTACAACCAACATGCTGAAAAATGTTTACCAGCATACGATGTCTGATATGCAACACAAATTATCTACGAAACTGAATGAAAATATCTCCAACCGAATTGCACAAGCGACTCAAAACAATTCCGAACAGTATGAGCAGTTGTCTTTCTTTAGTGAGACTCATTAGATGTGTACAAAAAGCTTATTTTACGACTCGATATCGGGTCATTTTTCATTTTCAAAATTGGTGCATAATTGGTGCATGGGGTTCCGAAACAGGGGAAAACAGACCAATTTACCGAACTGCTGTTCAATATTCTGAACTCGAAAAACCCTTATGGTATATAACAAAACGGGGAGGCCATGTAAATTATGGCCTCCCAGATTGGTGGAGGTGAGGGGAATCGAACCCCTGTCCGAAGATTCAAACCCACGGATTTCTCCGAGCGCAGACGGTGTTTTTTAATTCCCGCCTCCGGCCACCCGCCGTCAGGCTGCCGGGCTTGGTAGCTTCATTTTACCGGGTTCACCGCAAAGCTTAGGTGGCCCTGTTCCTCACATCATTGACGCCGGGGGCCCAAGCCGTGAGCGCTTGGGGCCGACGTTTCGCGGGCTTAGGCCGCGAAAGCTAAATTCTGATTGTTGTCAGTTATTTAATTTCCCCGTTGTTGCGCGGTGCAGGGGCCGCGGCTCGCTTTCCGTGTGCCCGACGATCCCCGTCGAAACCAGTGCACCCCCAGGCGGGGGACTGGCGGGGCGCAGCCTGCCCCGGTCCTGCGGCGCCCTAAGCCGCGCCGACTGGCGTTTGTTGGCCGGACATCCATCCGGTATTTTTATTGTACCCCCCTGGTCAGCAAAGGTCAAGAATACATTCGCGCCCATCTTCTTATATCATTCGCGCTATCTTCTTATATCATTCTTTGGTCCTGTGCTTGTTGCGTTTCCTTTTCCTCGAGCGCCGCCAGCACTTCGCTCAGGGCGTGGGCGCGGTGGCCGTCGCGCCCTGTGAGGGACCGGGCATGGAACAGCGCGCTGAGCACAGCTTCCTCCGTGGCTTCGGCCGCGGCGCGGAAGAGCAGGTCAATATGGGCTTCGTTGAGCTGAAGGTTTTGGCGGAAGGGCGCCGGGTCATCATGCGTGATGGGATTGGCCGTGGAGAAGCAAAGCGCGATCTCGCCGCTGCTGTGGCCGATGTTGCTGCCGGTGCGCGACAGGCCGGCAACAGCCCTGCGGGACACGCGCCTGAGCTGGATGCTGTCCAGGGGCACATCGGTGGCCAGCACCACGATGACCGAACCCTTGTCCTGCTGCTGTTCATACCCGCTGGCCCAGCCGCTGTTCAGCAGCTCCTCCGCCCTGGGGCCAATATGACGCCCCGCGATAGTCAGATCGCTCAGGCTGCCGTGGTTGGCCAGCACCAGGGCGCCCAGCGCATAGGGATGGCCTGCGATGTCAAGCATGCGCGAGCTGGAGCCGATGCCGCCCTTGAGCCCGTGGCAGCGCATGCCGCGCCCAGCCCCCAGGCTGCCCTCCTCAAAGGTCTGGCTGGCGTTTTTCAGCGCGGACAGCACATGCTCTTCCTTGATATGCAGGCCGCGGATGTCATTGAGGTAGCTGTCATTGCACTCAAACACCACCGGGTTGACGGTGCCGGTGGTGAGGCAGATGCCCGGGTTTTGAGACAGCGCGTGGCGGCACAGGGCGGTCCAGGCGGCGCCGACAGACAGGGTATTGGTCAGCGCGATGGGCGTCTCCAGCTGGCCCAGCTCCTCTATCTGCATCAGCCCGAGGGATTTGCCAAAGCCGTTGAACACCGTGACGGCGGCAGGCAGCTTGCGCGTGAAGCAGTTGTCCGGACCGGGCAGGAGGACCGTGACGCCGGTCTGCACCGGTCCCTCCGCCAGGGTATGGTGCCCTACCTTGAGTCCCGGCACATCGGTGATGAGGTTTTTAGGTCCGGCGGGCAGCCGCCCGACGCGGATGCCCAGGGCAGGATTGAGTCCCATGCGTTCCCTCCTCAAACAGATTCATCAGATCAGGCTTTGCCGCATGGGCAGGCCACGCAGCAAAGCCGTTCTTTTGAGTTTCAGTATACTTTGCGTTGCCTGATTTGTCAGCCGTGCCCGCCTGCTGCCGGGCTTCAAGGCCTTCGCTTCGCGGCAGCGTCAGTTCCCGCGGCTGAGCAGGTTGACCAGGTAGAGGAACTCCTCTTTGTAGGGGTCGCCGGTCAGGCTGCTGTCCGCGCGCAGCAGCTCCAGCGCGCTGTCATAGGTGGCGCTGCCCTTCCATTCGCTGTCGCGCAGCAGCATGCCCACCTCGGCCACCGCGGCGGCGAAGCGCAGGTTGTCGGTCATCTCCCCGGGCGCCTGCGTCTTGAGCGGGTAGGTGTACAGCGCGCTTTCTTCCCCCGTGGGCGCCTTGGCGCGGACGGACAGGGTGAGCAGCTCATCGCTCAGGGCCGGGCTGTCAAGGGGAGCTGCTTGCTGGTACTTGCTAATAACCTCGCCGACGTCGAACGCGCTGTCCGCGGGCACCAGCTCATACAGCACCGTCAGCCGGTGGCCGCTGCCCAGCTCGCCGCCGTCCTTGGTGTCATCGGCGAAGTCCTCTGCCGCCATGACGCGGTTTTCATAGCCGATCAGCCGGTAGCCCTTCAGGTGGGCCGGGTTGAAGTCCACTTGCAGCTTGACATCCCGGGCGACAGTAAAGAAGGTGGCGCCGATTTCGGTGACCAGCGCGCGGCGGGCCTCATGGATGGTGTCGATATAGCTGTAATTTCCATTTCCCCGGTCGGCCAGGGCTTCCAGCTTGTTGTCCTTGTAGTTGCCATCGCCAAAGCCCAGGACGGACAGGAAGACGCCGCCCTGTTTCTTTTCCTCTACCAGCCGGGCCAGGCTGCCCTCATCCGTCACGCCCACGTTCAGGTCGCCGTCGGTGGCCAGCAGCACGCGGTTGTTGCCGCCTTCTATGAAGTGCTCCCTGGCCAGCTCATAGGCGGTGATGATGCCAGCGGCGCCCGCGGTGCTGCCGCCGGCTTCCAGCGCGTTGATGGCCTCCATGATGGCCACCTTGTCGGCAGCCGGCCTGCCTGAGAGCACCACCTCATCCCTGGAGGCATAGGTGACGATGCTGACGGTGTCCGTAGGGGAAAGCTCCTCCAGCAGCATCAGGAAGGCGCGCTTGACCAGGGGCAGCTTGTCGGGCATGTCCATGCTGCCGGAGACGTCAATGAGGAAGACCAGGTTCTGCGGCGGCCGCTCCTCCCGCTTGATTTCCTCAGCCTGCAAGCCGATCAGCAGCAGCCAGGTGTCTTCGTTCCAGGGGGTTTTGGCCAGCTCCATCGTGACGCCGAAGGGCTCCCCGGGCGCGGGCTGTTTGTAGTTATACTTGAAATAGTTGAGCATCTCCTCGATGCGCACGCTGTCGGGGGGCACGGCCTGGCCGCGCAGGATTTTGGCGCGCAGCTGGGCATAGGAGGCGGTGTCCACATCGGCCGCGAAGGTGGACAGGGGGGAGGTGGCCACGGCAAGGAAGCGGTTTTCATTGAACACATCGTACTCATTGGTGTTCATCGGGCTCCATCCCATGCCCGGGGCGCCGGTGTCGTACGCCAGGGTGCCATAGGGAATTTCCATGGCCCAGCTCTCATCGGCGATGGGTGTGAAGCGCCGGGCATCCCGGGCGTACAGCGCCTGGTGGGTATCGCTGTCCAGCGTGCCGGTGGCCAGCAGGTTGTTGTCCTGCTGGAAGAGGATGAGCGCAGCCCGGGTGGCTTCATCGAAGTTACCATCGGGCTGACCTGTGTAATACCCCAGCTCCTTCAGGCGCATCTGCATGGCTAGCACCTCCTCGCCGCTGTCGCCCGGGCGCAGTTCCTGGGTAAACGGCGCGCCCAGGGCCGGCAGCGCCAGGGACAGCGCCATCAGCAGGGCCATCAGAAGGGCGGAGAGCTTGTGTAAAAAAGTTTGCGTGTTGCGCATGATCGATACCTCCTTTTGCTATTGTGACGCAGTCCCCATCAAAATGGTTCCCGAATAAATGATGCGACGCCTGACAGAGCGCTTTCAATGCGATTATACCCCCTGCGAGGGGAAAGATAAAATCCACAATGCACAAATGGATTTTGCGGGAAACCGCTGCTCGGCAAGAATTTATGAAGAAAGTATATGATGCTGCTCTTGAATCCCTGCAAACCGCGGTATACTGGTGATGGGAAGAGGAGGGATCATGGAGATGGACAGGGTTGCGCAAGCCCAGCTGTTGAGCAGGGAGATCCACGCCGGCCAGCTTGACAAAGGCGGCCGGCCATATGACGAGCACCCGGCCTGGGTGGCGGAGCGCTGCCATGGCGACGATGCAAAGATTGTGGCCTACCTCCACGACACCATCGAGGACGCGCCGCACCTCATGTCGGTGGCCAGGGCCCGGTCCATGTTCGGCGAGGCCGTCGCCGGTGCGCTGGATGCGATCACGAAGCGCCCGGGGGAGAACTACAATGATTACCTTTTCCGGGTAAAGCAAAACCCGCTGGCGAGGGCTGTCAAGGTGCTGGATATCACCCACAACATGGACATCCGCCGCATTCCCAACCCGACGCAGAAAGACCGGGAGCGGGTGGAGCTCAAGTACGGGAAGGCCCTGGCGTACCTGCTTTCCGAATAAAACCGGCTCAATCCTTCAGCCGCACCGCCACCACGGTGTCGGTCTCATCCGGCAGCACCGGGTTCGGCCCGAAGCTGGTGAAGACATGGTCCGGATAGTTGTTGGTGATCCAGTCCTTTTCTATCTTCATCTGCGCGCCGCTGGACAGCAGGCGGATGCTCTCCACCTGTTCGGGCTTCAGGCCGCTCAGGGGCAGGTAGCCGATGGGGTTGTCGAAGACATGGTAGTACAGCGTCTTGCCGCGCCTGGTGATGCGGCCAAAGTCCGGCTTGTCCATCCCCGCGGGGCTGCAGCCGTAAATGCTTTCGCCGTTGCGCTTCATCCAGCGCCCGATCTGCCTGAGGATGTCCAGGGACTGCTCGGGGATCATCCCGCGGGCGTCCGGGCCCACGTTGAGCAGCAGGTTGCCGCCCTTGGACACGCATTCCACCAGCTTGCGGATGAGCATGGGCGCGGGCTTGAAGAACTTGTCGCGCTCGGTATAGCCCCAGTGGTTGTTCATGGTGACGCAGGCCTCCCAGGGCACCGGTTTGCCGTTGATGTCAAGGACGCCCTCCGGAGGAATGATCTGCTCGGGGCTGACATAATCGCCCGCGTATTCCTTGGGCTGGCCGGAGAGCAGGCTGCCAAAGCCCTCCCCGGAGACCTCCAGGCGGTTGTCCATGATCATGTGGGGCTGGTGGCGGCGGATCATGCGCACCAGGTCTGTCGCGCGCCAGGTCTCGCCGGTCATGTGGTCATAGGAGAAGTCAAACCACATCAGATCGATCCTGCCATAGCCCGTGACCAGCTCCTCCACCTGGCCGTGCATATACCTGAGATAGTTGTCAAAATCATGCCGGACGCCCCTGAAGGCTTCGTTGTCGCGCTCGGGGTGCTGGCGGTCGCCGTAATGGGGAAAATCCGGATGATGCCAGTCAATGATGGAGAAGTACAAGCCAACCTTGAGCCCCTCAGCGCGGAAGGCCTCCAGATATTCACGCACCAGGTCGCGCCCGGCAGGGGTGTTGGTGGACTTGTAATCGGTCAGCTTGCTGTCAAACAGGCAAAAGCCGTCATGGTGCTTGGCGGTGAACACCGCGTAGCGCATGCCGGCCTCCCTGGCCGCCCGGGCCCAGGCCTTGGGGTCGTAATCGCTGGGGTTGAATTCCTCAAAAAAGGGCTGGTAATCCTCATTGCTGATGCGCTCCCAGGAGCGCACCCATTCGCCGCGCGCGGGAATGCTGTACAAGCCCCAATGAATGAACATGCCAAAGCGCGCTTCCTGAAACCAGGCGATGCGCCCGGCCCTGTCAGTATGTTCCATCGCAACCTCCCTTGTTGTTTTTGCCCCGGCAGCCAGCAGGCCCGGGCGCTTTTCGGCTCATTATACCTGCCTCCGCGCGCCGGCACAAGGCAGGCGCGGCAGGGGAAGGGTTGTTGACACATTTTGCCCGCATGCATAGAATATAGCCGTAGCAAGGCAGATGATACGCCGTTCATCATCGGCTGCACAAACCACGCCCGATATTCCGGCCCGCTCATTGCCCGGTTGGCGGAATGCCTGGCCGGGATACGGGGGGTTTTGGCGCGCATTTGGCAGCAGACCGCGTTGCTGAGCGCTCGCGACGCGAAGCCAGCAGGACAAGCCACAGGAGAGACAGCATGAACAGATGCCCGGAATGTTTTGAGCAGTGGAACCAGGAAAGCTGCCAGCACTGTGGTTTTATCAACCAGCCCCCGGCGGATGATCTGGATGTGATGCCGCCAGGCACCCTGTTGGCGCAGCGGTATCTGCTGGGCAACCCTCTGGGGCGCAACATCCAGTCCGTGGTGTATATCGCCCTGGATGAGTGGAACCAGACAAAGGTGCTCGTGGAGGAATTTTATCCTGAGCCCGGCGGCGCGCGCAACGGTGACCGGATCACGATCGCTTCGCGCAAGCCCGAGCTGCTGGCGCAGGCCATAGAGATCTTCGGCACAGCGGAAGAGAAAAACGACCGGCCGCTCAAGCTGCTGGATGCCTTTGCGTACGGCCAGACCGCGATACGCGTGTATCAGATGGACAGCGCCATGGAGCGCGCTGACCAGGCCGATCTTTTGCTGGACGCGCCGGTGCGTTTCCGGGATGCCCAGGGACAGCCGCTGATGTCTGTCAATGTCCTTCCCATCCCGCCCCTGCCTGAGGAAAGCGCGTTTTCGCCCTCCGGCGCCTTCAAGCGGCGCAAGAAGCGCCGGTTCATTGTGACCGCTGCGGTCACGCTGCTGGCGGTCGCGCTGGTTGGCGGCGCCTATTTTTTGATTCAAATGACCGGAAGGCCGGTCAGGCTCAGCCTGCGGATGGAGGGTTTGCTGGGGCGTGAAATGACCTGGCTTCTGACGGACGAGGAAGGCCAGGCGGTCAGCATGCCGGAGATCCCGCCCGGCCAGCAGAGCGCGCAGGCGGAGCTGGAGCTGCACACGGGCCCCTACCGGCTTGTTGTCCAGGATGGGGAGACCACGTATGAAGACCGGGTGATTCACCTGGCGATGCAAACCGAGATCGTTTTTTCACTGCCTTCTCCCAGTCCTTCGCCCACGCCGGTGCCGCCCACGCCCAGTCCCTCGCCCGCGCCCAGCCCCACACCCAGGCCAACGCCTCTGCCTGAGGACAGCTTTGTCCTCAAATCGGGAGAGCGGCTTTACCTGGCCAGCGCGGGAGAAACCCGGGAGATTGAATCCACCACCGAAACGCTCTACCCGGTCGATCTGAGCGCAGTCGCGCCCTACCTGGCCTCCCTGCGCATCGAATCCGGGCAGGCGGGCGTTGATATTCCCGCCGAGCAGATGGGCAGCATCCTGCTCAGCGAGGGCAGCTATACAGCCAGCGTCCAAGTGAAGCATGCTTCCGGGCTGTCACGGCATGATGCCCCGCCTTTCACGGCTTCAGCCGGGCAGGCGGCCAGCCCCGTGTTTGACATTGAGCGCATCTGTTACGCCATTGATACCGGCGGCCTGGAACCCCTGGCCGCGGATGCCTGGGTGTACCGCCAGGGCGAAACCCTGATGGTGGACGGCCGGCCCAATACATCCCAGGGGCCGCTGCCTGAGCAGGGCAGGCAGCTGATTGCCGCAATGGATGGGGGCTATGAACCTCTGGAGCTGTTTGCGCTGGAGATCGGCCCCGGGGTGTTTGGCAGCCTGACGGCGCCCGGCGGGCCGCTGGATGGCGGCACATACAGCCTGGTGCGTGAGGCGGACGGCCGCACCATCACCGGGCTGACCCTGTCCGCGCAGGGCGGCCTGTCCGGCGTCAGCCTGCGCAATGAACCCTATACGCTGCGCTTCACCTTTGGAGAGCAAACGGTGAATGTGCTCACCGGCCTGTATGCCGGGCACGGGCAGGAGCAGCCGGTCCATGCCCTGGCTGCCGGGGATGTTCTGGAGCTGCTGGGCATCCACGGCATGTACGGCCTGGACGGGCAGTATTTCTACTATGGCAAGGACGGCGCAGCGGTGGAGGTGCCCTTCAGCGCGTCCCAGGCGCAGGCTCTGCGGACGCATCTGGGCCTGCTGGATGTCCCCGGGCTGGCCACCGACCTGCCTGAGCGTTATCTGACCCGCGTGAGCAGCTGGAGCTTGAAAAAAGATCAGGTAAGCCTCCCCCTGGCGGCGCCGGGTCAGGCGCAGCTGGCGCTTGCCCCGGGCCGGTATGTGCTCCTGGCATCCGCCGGGGAGGGCAAGGAGCTTGAATCCGATCCCCTGAGCGTTGATGATCAGGCGGTCAAGACCGGGGCGCTCGTCGCCAAGTTTGACCGGCAGGAGCTTGTTGACAAGCTGGTGTGGATGGCTGAAATGCCCGTATGGGTTCTGGAGGCGTCCTGGCTGACGCAGCAGCCCCTGGTGTTCTTTGAGGGGGAGTCAAAGGACGGTTTGCAGGCTGACTCACAGAATTTGAAAGCCGTTCTTGAGCGCATCCAAACCAGCGCCGGCAGCGGCGAGGGGGATACCGCCCTGGAAATGGATTTGCTGCTCAACCCCTCTGCGCCGGCCCTGAGCATGGAGCACGGCCCGGAAGCGGAGGGCCGGGTCTTCCTTCCGGCCAGGTTTGACCTGCCCGACGCACAGGAAACGAACCATCTGGCCTGGACCGCCCATGTGCCCTTCGGGGACGAAGGCCTGCCCGCCTTCAGCTTCCGCTTGTCCAACCAGGACAAGCAGGAGGGAGCCTGGAGCTTCATTCGCGCCGCGGACACCGGAGCGCTGGCGGTTGTGGACGTGTTTGAGCAGCTTGAGGCCCTGGCGGGCCAGCCGATGCCCGATCATTTTACCGTGGTCATCCAGCAAGCCGGCTTGGAGGACATCAAACTGGTCAAGGATCCGGATCACCCCATGTCCGGCTTGATCGTTCTGCCCAGGCAGGGGACAAATGTGATCCTGCAGGCCGGTGACGGGATGCTGAACGCGACATTGTCAGTGAATGAAGAGGGCTTGATGACACTTGGCGGGCAGGAGGAGGGTGTGCCGGAGGTCCTGCGCCAGCTGGCCGGTGAGGCGACGCCCACGCCTACGGCTAGCCCTACTCCTGAGGTTACGCCCACGCCTACAGCTATACCTACTTCTGTGGTTACGCCCACGCCTACGGTTAGCCCTACTCCTGAGGTTACGCCTATGCCTACGGCTACCCCCAAGCTTAAAGTTACGCCTACGCCTGCAGCTCCCCCCAAGCTCAAAGCTACTCCCACGCCTACGCCCGAAGACGATACGATGACATCCACAGACAAAAACAATTCCGACAATAATTCAAACAAAGGGCCCAACGAAAACGCCAATCCAAACGCGTTTAGGAACAGATGACGAAGTTGACCAAGGAACCTACCAAGCCGATGACCGCGAAATCTATGCTGTTGATTGATTTCTTCAAAAACTCCGGAGAGCCTTGAGCGCCTGGATTCCTGGAGTTCTGGAAGCACATTTTGAATGGAGGAGGACAGGCATGGCAAAGCGATTGGTTGAAGCGTCCACACTCAGCCACATGGGCTGTGTGCGCAAGAACAACGAGGACAGCTTCTTTTTCAACGGCGCGCTGATGGCTTTGCAGGCCATGGACCAGGGGGCGCAGATCCACCACAGCTTTACGGAGAAGACCCAAGTATACGCGGTCTGTGACGGCATGGGCGGCGCGCAGTACGGCGAGCGCGCCTCCTACCTGACCGCGCGTGGGCTGATTCCCTTTATGATAAAGGCGCGCAGCCAGGCCATTCCCGATCTGATCGCCGGGTACGTGATGGACACCTCCAGGGAAGTCCGCAGCGATGCCCTCAGGCATGGGGCGCGCGCCTCAGGCAGCACCCTGGCTCTGCTGGTCATCAAGGCTGACATGCTGTATGCGGCCAACACCGGGGACAGCAGGGTGTATTTGCTGCGGGACGGCCGGCTGACCCGCTTGAGCGATGACCATTCCGAGGTCAACCTGATGGTCAAGGCCGGCTTGCTGACGCCTGAACAGGCCAGAAAGCACAGAAGAAGCAATGTGATCACACGCTATATCGGCATGCCCGAGGCGGACGGCGCCGAGGAGCTTGTCCACCAGACGGAGTTGAAGGCGCATTTGAAGGATCGCCTGTTGCTGGTCAGCGACGGCATCAGCGACCTGATCAGCGACCGGGACATCCATCGCTTCATGTCCGTTGCCCCCAAGGTGAGCGACCTGGTGCAGGCGCTTGCCATGGAGGCTTTGGAGATGGGCGGCAGGGACAACCTGACCTGTATCGCGCTGGACCTGGTGCAGGGCTTTAACCAGGCGCCGTCCGCCAAGGCATAGGGAGGAGCTTGTGGGACAAAAAAACAAGGCCGTTGTCGGGCAATCCCTGCTGTTTTCCGCTGTGGCGATCGTTCTGGGGTTTGTGGCCTGGCTGCTCAGCGACAACCTGCTCTTTTTGCTGGTTCCTGTCATCCTGGCCATTGTGCTGGTCGCGGGCGCCATGGCGTATGTTCTTTTGCGCCCCATCTGGGCGGCGCGGCAGGAGGCCAAGGCCGATCCGGAGGTGCACAAGGAGGATTTCCTCAAGGTGCTGCCGTCTGTATTCAGGCCCAGCCTGGTGCTGCGCAGCCTGAACACGTCCAACTATTTGCACATCACCATCGATCGTCCGGTGTTTACCATCGGCCGGCTGGACTGTGACTACCGCTTTGTGGAGGACAATGAGGTTTCCTCCCTGCACTGCAGCATCACCTATGACGCGCAAAAGGATAAGTATTATCTGGTGGACATGGGCAGTGTCAACGGCACCTACCTCAACGAGAAACGGCTCAAGGCCAACCATGCCGCGGAGATGGTCATCGGCGATGTGGTAGGGATTGCGAGATACCGTTTCAAGGTGCATTCCGCGTATATGTAAGGGAGGAACGACATGGATGAACTGAGCGTTGTGTTTGAAGACCGCAGCAGGAGAACCTCCTGCGACCTTTTGATTCCGCTGAATATCACCGCTCATCAGCTGGTGCTCGCGCTCAAGGAGAGCTTTCAGATCAACTCTCCCAAGATGTACCTGCGCTGCGAGCAGCCGGATGCCCTGCTGTGCGGGCATGAGCTGCTCAGCCAGTTCCGCCTGCAGCCGGGCTGCGTGATCTACCATCAGGATTAGGGAGGGTTTCATGCAGGCTTTAAGCGTTTTGATCGCGGCGCCGGGCCAGGCCCCGCAGTATGTCGAGCTGACGCGCTTCCAGACCAAGCTGGTAGAGGTGGGCACCGGCCCGGACGCCCATGTCCGGCTGGAAACAGCGCTCTGTGATGCCCTCGCTTTCCATGTGGAAATCAGCAACCAGGGCTATTCCCTGGTGCCCGGCCGCGGCGTCACCTTCAAGCGCCTGGGCGACCAGCGCGAGGACCTGTCCCTGAACGCGGGGGACCGTTTTGAAGTCAGCCTGTCCGATGGGCAGCAAAAAGAGCTGGTTCTTTTGCATTTTGTCCGTCCCTTCCGCACGGCGGACCACCGCTATACGCATCTTGTTTCGCTGCAGGGCCAGGTCAGGATCGCGCACCGGCTGGCCGGCCAGGGCATTTCACTCACGGCTGATGAGGCGGCGGGCGCCCAGGTGGTCCTGCAGCGATCGGGCGCGGGCTGGCTGGTCAATGTCCAATCCGCGAACCAGCACGCGGTGTATCTCAACGGAGTGCCCCTGACTCAAAACAAGCCCTGTCAGGCGCAGCAGAATGATTTTCTCAATGTTGCCGGGCTGGGCTTTTTGCTGAGGGGTTCCGGGCTGCTGATGGATCCGGCGTCGCCGGTGAAGTTGTCCGGCCTGTCTGCGGTGCCTGTTGCGCGGCAGGAGAACCAGTTAAGCTATCCCCAGTTTATCCGGACGACCCGCCTGATCCCGGATGTGGACACCCGGGACATCGAAGTGCTCAACCCCAAGAGCAAGCCGGCTGAACAGGAGGAGAACATCCTCGTCACCCTGATGCCCTCCGTCACCATGCTGGTGCTGATGGTGGTCATGCGCGGCTTTATGGGTGGCGGCGGCTCCTTCGTGCTTTACAGTGCGGGCTCCATGGGGGTCACGATCCTGGCCAGCCTCTTTGCCCGCCGCGTGCAGAAAAACAAAAAAATCCAGCAGGAAAAGCTGAGAAAACAAAACTATTTTACCTATATCCAGAACAAGTCTGTTGAAATCGCCGACAGACGCGGCAAGGAGCTGCTCGCCCTCAACCGCACCTACCGCCCCATCGGCGACAACCTGGAAGTGGTGCGCCGCTTTGACCAGCGCCTGTTTGACCGCTCCAGCCAGGATGAAGACTTCATGGTGGTCCGGCTGGGCAGCGGCACCATTGACGGCCCCTCCAAAATCAAGATCTCACGCCAGGAATACAAGGATACCGAGGATGATCTCATGGACATGCCCGAGATTGTCGCGGGTAAGTACAAGACCATCGAACAGGCGCCCATCATCGCGAACCTGCGGACCTGCGGCAGCCTGGGCGTGGTGGGCACGCGCGAATTGCTGTATCATCTCATGCGCGTGATGACCATGGACCTGGTGGTCCGCCACAGCTATGACGATTTGCGTCTGTATTACCTGTTTGAGGAGGAGGAGCTGCCGCGCTTTGACTGGAGCAGGTGGCTGCCGCACTGCTATTCCAGGCGCAGCGGCATCCGCAACCTGATGTATGACCAGGCCAGCATCAACCAGCACCTGGAGCAGATCTACAAACTGCTGTCCGGCCGCCAGGACGCCAAAGGCGGGACAGATGGCGGACAGTGGGCGGTGCATCATGTGCTGTTTGTCACCAATATCGCGGCCCTGCGCAACCACCCGATTTCCCGCTACTTCAAAAACGCGTCCCAATATGGCTTTACCTTTGTGTTCCTCAGCGAATATGATGAGTTCCTGCCAGCCGGCTGCAGCCAGATCATTCACCTGGACAAGCAGCCCAACCTGGCCCGCCTTACCAATACCGCGCACGCGGGAAGCTACCAGGATTTCACCTACGAAACCGTGACCGAGGACATGATGCGGGAGGTTACGGCGCGGCTGTGCCCGGTGGAAGTGCCGGAAATCAGCCTGGAGAGCGAGCTGGTCAAATCCTATACCTTCTTTGAAATGCTGGGCATTTCCAGCGCCGACCAGTTTGACGTACGCAGCGCCTGGGCGGCTTCCCGCGTGACCAGGTCCATGGCGGTGAGCCTGGGCGTCAAGACCAAGAACGAGCTGGTCACCCTGGATTTGCATGAGCGATTCGATGGCCCGCACGGCCTGGTGGCGGGCACCACCGGCTCGGGCAAATCCGAGATCCTGCTCAGCTATATGATGAACATGGCGCTCAATTTTCACCCGCATGAGGTGGGCTTCCTGATCATCGACTTCAAGGGCGGCGGCATGGCCAACCAGCTTGCGGGCCTGCCCCATCTGCTGGGCACCATCACCAACATCGACGGGCGGGAGATCAACCGCTCGCTCAAATCCATCAAGGCCGAGCTGCTGCGCAGACAGCGCCTGTTCTCGCAGTATGACGTCAACAAGATCGATGACTATATCCAGGCGCACAAGAACAACCCCTCCGGGGTGCCTGTGCCCCTGCCGCACCTGATCATTGTCGTGGACGAGTTCGCCGAGCTCAAAAGCGAGCAGCCCGAGTTCATGAAGGAGCTGATCTCGGCGGCGCGTATCGGGCGTTCGCTGGGCGTGCACCTGATCCTGGCCACCCAGAAGCCGGCCGGTGTCGTGGATGACCAGATCTGGTCCAACACCAACTTCCGGCTGTGCCTGCGCGTGCAAACCCGCGAGGACAGCACCGGCGTGCTCAAGTCCCCCCTGGCCGCTGAAATCAAGGAACCTGGCCGGGCGTATATGCAGGTGGGCAACAACGAGCAGCTGACCTTGCTGCAATCGGCCTATAGCGGCGTCAAGGTGCTTATTGGCGGCGTCAGCGAGATGCCCGGGGCCAGGATTTACCGCCTTAACGCCTGGGGCGGCCGCGAGGTCATCTATGCGCCGCGCAAGGCGGAGGACAGCGGTCCGGTCGAGGCGCAAACGCAGCTGGATGTCATGATCGCGCATGTGGACAGGTTCTGCCGTGAGAACAAGGTGGTCCGGCTCAACCCTATCTGCATGCCGCCGCTGCCTGAAACGCTCTCCTATCCGGTCGCGCAGCTGACCAGGCGGGATTTCAAGCTGCCCCTGGGCATCTATGACGATCCGGACAACCAGCATCAGGGCCCCTTCACCCTGGACATCGCTTCGGCGAACACCCTGGTCATGGGCGCCTCCCAGACCGGCAAGACCAACTTCCTGCAGCTGATCATCCGCACGCTGGCGGAGAACTATTCTCCCGCGGAAGCGGTGATGTACATCATCGACTTTGACACGATGACCCTGCGCAACTATGACCGGATGCACCATGTGGGCGGCGTTGTGCTCAGCCAGGAGGATGAGAAGCTTAAAAACCTCTTCAAGCTGCTGCGCCAGGAAGTAGTTCTCCGGCGCGAAAAGCTGCTGGAGGCCGGAGTGACCTCGGCTGCGGCCTACCGCCAGGCCGGGGCGAAGGACATGCCGCAGATTATCGTGCTGATTGATAACTTCGCGGCCTTCCGCGAGCTGTATGAAGACCCCTACATGGACGAGATGCAGTACCTGATGCGCGAGGGCCTGCCCCTGGGCATCACCTTTGTGGCGACCGGCAGCCTGGCTGCCAGCTTTGGCTACCGCTATATGGTCGGCTTTACCAACAGGCTCTGCTTTGCCATGAGCAACCGTGACGAGTACATGCACCTGTTTGACCGCTCCCAGGAGGAGCCGCGTGAGCTGCCCGGCCGGGGCCTGGTCCGGCTGGACAAAACGGTGTATGAGATGCAAACGCCCCTGGCCTATGAAGGCGCGATGGAGCATGAGCGTGTTGCGGCCATCCGCGACATGGTTGCGCAGGTCAACGCGCGGTATCCCTCCCTGCAAGCGCGGCGGATCCCCGAGATTCCCTCCTTGCTTACCCGCGCGCAGCTGGCGCAGGCGGTGCCCGCGGGCCTCCCGGGCTACCTGGTGCCCATCGGCTTGGATTTTGCCAGCATTGAGCCCGTATACCTGGATTTTGAAAGCGATTTTGACTTCGCGCTGATTGGCAAAAATGAGGAGGGCAAGCTGGCCTTTATCAACAATCTTCTGCTTACCCTGCAGCACATGGCGCTTGAGCGCCCTGTGCGGGTCTACCTGCTGGACAACCCGGAAAGAAAGCTGATCCCATGGAAGCAAAGCCCCATTTGTAAAACCTATTCTTATTTATTCTCAGATATTGAGCGGATTCTGGAGGAAGCCGGCGACTTGCTGGAGGAGCGGTATGACGCGATGATGACGGAGGGACCGGAGGCCCTGGAGCGTTTTGAGCAGCTGCTGATCCTGATCAACAACCGGGACGCCTTTGAACAGTTCGATATTCCCGAAACCCTTGCTGCCTATAACAGGATCGCCAACAAGTACAGCCGGCTGAAGGTATTTTTTCTGTATTGCGATGTCCAGGACAAAGCCATCTCCTACAGCGCGCCTGAGCCGCTGCGCCGCATCCGTGACAGCAAACACGCGATTTTGTTCTCCGCTTTGAGTGAAATCAAGGCCATTGACCTGTCCATGAGCACCATTCGCGCCTTCCCGCAGCCCCTGGCCGGGGATGAGGCTTACTATTGCAACGACAATGAGCTGCTCAAGCTCAAGGCCTTGCAGCCTCCTGACGATGCTCAGCCCGGCCGCTGATAGCGGGTGGAACGGTTTAATTCACTTGAGCCGCCTTGACTTTTGCGGAAAGTATTACTAACATATTTACGGACAGATCAATGTTTCATTGTTTTATTGATTCGCACAGCGACTGAATGCCGGGGTGATGAGCATGTCTGATGTATTTGAATTGGATACCAAGAACTTCCATACTGCTTTGGTAGCGTTTGAGACCATGTCCAAAAAGATCAGAGACGCCAAGGCGGATTTTGACAACCTCACGCTCAAGGCCCGTGCCAACTGGGATGGTGATGCCCGCGCCGAGTTTGAGTCGCTGCACCGCAACATGTCCTGGCAGCTGGGTGACATCGTCGATTATTCCTGGGGAATCTATGAGGACTTGCTTGAAGCGAATGAGGCCTATATTGAGGCGGATGTCGCGATGCAAAAGTCGCTGGACGGCGTTTCCAACCGGTATTAGAGGAGGCGGGCATGGACATGGACCTGATACGTTCCCTGGAGAGGAGCCGCAACACCTACCAGAAGCGTTCCAACAGCATCTCAGCCATCCGCGACAAGCTGCCCGGCATCCGCGAGGAGCTGACAGACGGTACGAACGAGCTGCGCAATGCCGGGAATGACCTGGAAAACGCCATCACCGGGGTCAGCGCGCCTCAGACTATCGCGGAGGAGCTGCGCCGGCTTGCCCGCGTCAACGGCGTCGACTCTGCCGACAGCTCGGATACCGAGGCTTCCCTGGGCCATGCCAAGCGCGTCAGCGACCAGAAAGCCAATTATTACAACGCCCGTGTGATCGCGGAGAAAAACAAGGGCTGACATCCCATCACAGCCCATCACCTGGAGGAGAAGCCATGAGCGCCATTGCACTTCATTATAAAACCATGGACAATACCTGCAAGCACCTGGAAACCGCCGCCGGCAAGATGGAGGGCTATGCCTCCAAGCTGCAAGCCAAGGTGATCAACGCGATCGGCAATCTTCCGGGAAGAGATCATGAGTCCCACGCCTACAACGCTCTCAACAGCGCCAGCTGGCATAAGAACGGCGTTGACAGCGCCAGTATCGCCGCCCGAAAGCTGCGCTCCAATATCATCGACCTGAAGGAATACGCCCAAGACAGTGAAAAGCGCGTGGTGCAGGGCTTTAAAATTGTGATCCGCGAATATAAAAAAGGTCAGGGTTTCTTACGGCAATTTGCCGATTTCTGGATTGGCGTATGGGATCGTTTTTCCCAGAACAACGCCATCACCCGTTTCCTTAACAACGCCTTCAAGGTCATCGGCGTCAAGCTGTCCGAATACAAGAACATCGTGCTGGACTATTTCAAATACGGCAAGGGCAAGTATATTTTTAATATCGTCAAGGACATCGCGCTTGTCGCCGTTACTATCGGCGCGTTTATCGTGGCGATTGCCAGCATCCCGGCCAGCGGCGGGCTGACCCTGCCCATCGTGATTGCCGGCATCGGTGTGATTGCAAAAGGCACCAAGGTAATGACCGCTGTGGTTGACCTGCCCTACAGCCTGGAGGCCAACATCAAGGCTTATCAATATCATGACACTGATCGCGGCGCCGCCTCCTATCTGTCCAAGATTGACGGCGTGAGCGAGTACGTCCGCCGGACAGATATGGGCAGCGCGGAGAGAAACGAGCAGCTGGAGAAAGCAGCAAAGGCAGTGGATGTGGTGGATTTTGCTGCGGACATCACCTCCCTTGGCACTGATATCTACTCAAAGTTTGTGGTGTTTAACGTAGATGGACAAGCGATCGGGTACAGCCTCAAGGGCGGCGGCACCGCTTACCGGATGCCGAACAACCAGCCGGGCAATCATTCTTTCTCATTTACCGATAAGAATGGCGCCGTCACATATTACCAAAAGGTGCGCAAGGGCACTGAAGCCATCAAATCTCCGATGAAAGTTGATCTGTACAAGAAGGCTTCCAGTTCCAGCTATCAGGGCAAGTTGTTTGAGTTGCCCAAGAAAGTCAGATCTACTTTGGCTGCAGGCGACAACATCAAGACCGGTATCAGACTCTATGAGCATCTGGAGGCTACGCACCGCAGTGAGCGCTGGAAAAAGAACGATCCTCTGATCGACAACCTGGCCGTCAAGCAGGATGTCATGGAGACCGGCCTGGATCTCCTGGAAAGAATCGCCCCCGGCCTGAAGGATCTTATCAAAGGCGGCACGCTGATGATCGACGGGATTAAATTACCGTCTGCGTGACGCCCTGAGCAAAGGAAAGAAAATCATGAACGACAAGATGGACAACGCCGTACTGGAGGATTATCTCAACCGGGGCAGCGTCCTGATGAACCAGGACAAGTTCGAGGCTGCCAGGGACCTGTTTGAGGAGGGTTTGCGCGAGGACCCGCGCTACATCCCCCTGCTGCTGCGCCTGGGCGATGCCCAGCTGCTGCTGGAGCGGGAGGACCTGGCCCTGGAAGCCTACAACAAGGTGTTGCTTCAGGAAAACAACCACCCTGAGGCGCTCTACAGCGCGGGCAGCGTCCACCTGCTCAAGGGGGATTATGCCGAGTGCCTGTCCCTGTACGCCAAGGCTGAGGACGCCGGTTATGACAGCCCGGTCATGTACCGTACGCTGGCGGCGATTTATTCCCACCTGGAGGATTACACACAGGCCCTGCGCAACATCACCCGCGCCATCCGCCAGGACCCCCTGGACACCAGCCTGCATCTGGAACGGGTCAACATCCTCCTGGCCATGGGGCGCTACGAGGACGCCCTGGCCGCGGGCGATGAGATGCTGGCTAAGAACCCGGCTGCGATCGATTCATACCATGTGCTGGTCAGCCTGTATTCACAGACCCAGCGCTACCAGGATGCCATGAATGTCGTCAATCTGGGCCTTGAGCGCTTCACGGAGGACCCTGTGCTGGGCCTGATGAAGGCGGGCGTGCTCATTGACATGCAAAAGCTGGAGGAGGCCGAGGCGCAGCTGACCGCCCTGTGCGGCAATCCCGCCTATGACATTGTCAGGCGTGAGTCCCTGGTCAAGCAGGCGGCCATCCTGCAGGCCCGCGGCCAGAACGAGCACGCTGCCAAGCTGCTGGAGGAGGCGCTTACGCTGGAGCAGGTGGAAACCACCAATGCGGATATCCTCTTCGGCCTGTTGATGATTCACGCCTCCAATCAGGATTGGGAGCGGCTGCTGAACGTCAGTGAACGCCTGAGCGCTGTCAGCGATGCGAAGAACATGTATACAGTTTCAGGCGCGTTTTATGGCATCGCCGCGCGCCGGGAGCTGGACAGCGCGTATGACGCGAAGGCGGCCTTCAGCGCCATGGCGCGCGACCTGCGCAAGACGACCATCCTCAACCCCGGCTTTTATGAGGGCTACCTTTACCGCGCGATGTGCCACAAGGAAGCGGGCGAGCATGACAAGGCGCATGAGCTGGCGGATTACATCATCAATCTGTACCCGGATCAGGCGGATGGACACATGCTCAAGCAGCAGATCTACCTGGCGCAGGGAATGACACAGGAAGCTGAGAGCGAGTTAAGCAAAGCGCGTTCGCTGCGGCCCGACCTGCCGCTGTAAAAGGGGGTAACAATGGCCAATATCCTGAAGTTCGATGTTGAGAACCTTGCCCGGGTCAGGGACGAGTGCGACAGCTATACTGAAATGGTGCGCGAAGCCAAGGCAAGCGCGCAAAGAACACTGCAGCTGCTTCAAAAAGACTGGAACACCCCGGCCGGAAGGAAGTTTTTTGAGACGGTGGACCAGGACTGGCCCGAGGTGGTGGATCAGTATGCCAAGGTTCTGGGCGATCTGGAGAAGGCGCTGAACAAAGCCATCAGAGAGTACCAGGACGTCAAGCAGAAGGCGGAGCAGCTGAAAATGCAATGATCTCCCCAAGGAGTTCATAATAAACAAAAAGGAGAACCCTATGGCTATCAGAATGTCAGTCCAGGAAGCGGAATCGCTTTCTACCTACCTCAAGACCAAATCCGGTGAGCTGCTCAGCACCATGAAGGCGCTGGACAGCAAGCTCCACCAGGGTGTGGAAGCGGCTTGGGAAGGCGCCGCCAAGGAAGCCTATCTGGCCCGCTATAACGAGATGAAGAACACCCTGACCCAGGAGTTCCCCCAGGTGATCGCTGATTTGGGCAGCCAGCTGCTCCAGGCGGCCAAGAACTTTGAGGAACTCGACCGCCAGATGAGCGGCGGCTGATCAATGTCTGCCAAACGGGCAGGCCCTGCCCCTGCCGGCTGATTGACCGGCAGGGGGTTTATTCGCGCCCGGGCAATTGATACTGATTCCAATCTTTATTGCATCATCTCGCCGGATCTTTGCCGCCCTGCTGCGTCAACTAACCGCAACGCAGCTCAGGCTGCGCCACCGGTTTCCTTCCTTGCAGGACAATATAATTCCTTGCCGCTTTGGTTGCGATAGATTTTACACCAGTAGAAACGCTGCGGCGCTCATGGGAGCGCTGTATCGGGAAGGGGGCTTAGATTTGTTGTCCGCTTTGCAAGCCGAATACTGGAAGCTGGAACGAACCATCAGCATGCTGTTTGGGGAATTGAAGACCCTGGAAAATGATTTGAAAGCGTTTCGGAGCCGTTTACAAACGATTGTCAGCATGATCAACTCGCTGGAGGCTGCCATCAGGTATTATGGCAGGCGTGCCAGCGTGTTTGGCGGCTATGCGCCTGTAAGCCTGGCATCCGGTTCTATCGCGGATGGCATGGAGGATGCCCTGGGCGCTCTTAAGGGTGGCGCTTTAAGTAATTTGTATGATTTGAAACAACGATACGAGGATGAAATCAATCGGATGTCCTCCGTATATTCTTTACGCAAAAGCCTGTTGAGCAATCATCAGGTCCGCCTCAAGGAAGTGAAGAATGAAATCGATAAAACAGGCGGAGCCAGTTGACAGGACATAGGTACGCGCATGGGGGTGCTTATGGCACGGGACTTATTGGTCGATGACCAGGAGATACTGCAAAAAGGCGTGGAGATCCAGCGTTGCTGTGCGCAAATGGATATGATTCTACAGCTCTACATGAACCGACTGCGCTTTACCAGAGCCGCCGCCTTGATTTCAGGTAAAACCTCCGATAAGCTGCAAACGGTGATCGAGCTTCTCAAATCTCTGCGCTCAGCGCTGGATACAATAGGCATCGCTGGCAAGATTTGCTGTGATGGTTTTATCCGGGATGTGGAGGACAGGGACAAATTCAGTTTTTGAACAGGAAACGGTGAAGTATGAGAACCATCAGAATATCTCCAGCGCATGTGCTGCTGGCCAGGCTCAAGCTCAGGTCTGCCGGGATGATGGCAAAGCTTGTCCGGGTTCCCGCCCCGCTGGAAAAGAGCGCCGGGGAAAGCGCTGACGCGATCAATGAACTGTGCTTGGCTTTGGGAGACATCAAGCAGGGCTTGATTACACTGATTCAGGCCAGCGAGATGTACACGAAACAGGCGGGGGATGCCTTCCAGCAACTGGACCGGACAATGTAGAGGCAAAGACCGTCATGAAGAGGGATTTTACGCAGAATATGCTGCAGGAATTGCTCAGCGCCGTTCAGGACACCAGCGACAAGGAGCTCAACGGGATTTACGACCATTGCTCTTCCTCCTATTCTGCCAGCGAAGAAAAATTCAGCCACGCGGTAAGCTTGGAAAAGCGTATCTGCCAGGCACAAGATGGCATGTGGGATCTGGACTCCCGGTTGCGGGCCTGTTCAGGAAAGCTGGAGCGGCTTTTTGGCACAATGCATGGCCGCGACCTGTCTCACGCGCAAGATATCCGCATGGTTGTGGAATACGCCGCTTTATTCAACCAAACCATCAGGCAGGTCGCGGAGTTGCTGTCAAGCGCTACTGTGGTCGACGCAAGCGGTTCTTTGTCCCGGATTGCTATATTTTTCAGGTCGCAGCATGTCTCTTTGCAGATCTGGCTGCTGCTTCGCAGCCTGACATCCGCAAAGCTGAAACTCCAAACCCTCATTGATGAGCATTATGTGGATACGATGATCAGGCAAACGCCTGAGTACCAGAACCTGCTCAGCAACCGAACGCCTGAGGAGGAACAAAGAATCCGGGAAGAGCTCAGGGTTGTTTTGCTGTATGAAAGGGATCATGAGGGCTCAAAGCAAATCAGCAATGTCGATGAGTTTGTTTCCCCCTTGGAACTGCGGGATCAGATTGGTATCAAAGCTGTCGCCTATCAGGCCAAGGAACCCTACCGCAGCTTGTTTCTGGACAATTGTGACAAGGTGAAGTTCGAGCGTGTTGAATCATATATCGGATCAGATAGAAAAGTTAAATCTGGATTTGGGTATTATTCGCCAGGTTCAAAAACTATCAGCATAGACTTTGAAACAAGGGATCAAAGCCAGGACCCGCGCGGCAGCTACAGCGTGGTTTTCCATGAGTTTGGACACTACCTGGATGATGAATTCGGATCAAAGGACTACATGTCAGAAACTTATCAACTCCCTAACGGGAAAACCTTAAGGGACACGATTACCGACAACACAAGGCAGCATATCTACGACACCACCAGGGATGTGCTCAGCCAGGATGAGAAGGTTCGCAATCAGTACACTGATCGGCAGCGCGACAGCCTGATCAAGGCTGTATACCATCACCTGGTATATGGTAACCTGCCCGGGTACGAACCTCAGTACAATGGACATAGTGAGGAAACAGTCAGACGCTTAGCCAGGAAGGTTCAGGCAGAGTACCAAACCCATCAGAATCCGGACGTGATCAACCTCAACAGCCCCTATGCCAGCGGCGTGTCCGATGCCTATGACGGGGTTACGAATTTTACCAGGGATATAGGGAACCCAAATCCATCGGGATCGACCGGTAAAGGGGTCTCCGGTGATTATCAGCATGGTGATTACTATTGGTATAATGAATCCGGGGAACAGATCCGCTCACCTGAAACCGAGGCATTCGCGCAGTATTATGCCGAACAGATGCTCAACAACCAGGACGCCATCAAAGCGTATGAGTATTACCTGGGCAAGGATGTCAGGGAAGGGCTGGACCTGATGATCGCGGACATGGCGAAGTGAGGGCGGGCGGATGAGTCAGACGGCACACAAGGCAATGATGATGTTCGCAGCGCTGCTGGCCGCGGCCTGCCTGTCCGCCGGTCCCTTGGCAGCGCCCGCGGAGCGCCCTGGACAGGCAGGGAACACACAACAAGCGGAGGAGGCAAACACGCCCATGATAAGCTTAGAAGACATGCTGACCGCGCAATCGCCCCTCATGGAAGGCCGCGACATGGCTGACGCGCGCGCCCTGATCATGATGTCCACCTCCCATGGGATCACCAGCAACTGGGTGGCGGATTCCCGTGACGGACAAATGTTTCAGGCATACGGGAATCTGGAGGGCTGGCTGTTCTTCCCTGAGCGCATCCCCTCCCGCGGCACGCTGGAAACGGCCGACTGGCAGGCCCTGGTCGACCTGCTTTCGCGCTATCAGGTCAACCGTTGGGAGGCTGACTACGGCACGCCCGGCGAGGACCTTTCCCAGGGGACAGGCTGGACGCTGATCCTTTTGTTTGAGGACGGCACGGTCGAGCGCCGCCAGGGCGTCGGCACCAGCGATGCCTTCCCTGAGAACTTCCACGCCCTGGAGAGGGAGCTCGCCGCCCTGTTCGAGCGCGCTTTGGGGCCGATCCCTAAGAAGTAGTTTCCCGGAAACAGCATCATTCTCAGGAAACAGAAAGGCGGTTGGCACAGCCCGCCGCCTTTTCCAATGATTTTTACCGCTTTGAACGTATACGGTCAGGCGGTCTGCGGCATCAGCCGCCCATGCCCCAGAACAGCCAGACCAGCACATAGCCGGTGGCTACCGCGGCCAGGGTAAAGGGGATGGAGATCTTCATGAAGTCCCAGTTTTTGACCTCATGCCCCTCCTTGCGCAGGATGCCCAGGCCGGTGATGTTGGCGCTGGCGCCGATCGGGGTCAGGTTGCCGCCCAGGGTCGCGCCCACCAGCAGCCCGAAGTAGAGCACGGTCGGATCCGCGTCCAGGTGGCTGGAAATAATCGCGGTCACCGGCAGCATGGTGGCCACGTAGGGGATGTTGTCAATGAAGGCGGAAAACAGCACCGAGGCCCAGACGATCAGCGTGTAGGCCAGGAAGAGATTGCCCCCGGACATCTTCGCGAAGGCTTCGCCGATGGCTTTCACCACGCCCGCTTCCTCAATGCCCTTGATGACGATGAACAGGCCGGTCAGCAGCAGCAGGGTGAAAAAGTCGATCTCCTTGAGGGTCTCGCGCAGCGCCTCCATGGGCTTGCGCGTGATGATGATTTCCCTTACCAGGCCGATCAGCATCAGCCCCATGCAGATCAAACCGTTGGTGGTATCGGGTTTTTGATCCTGGGGGATGAAGGAGGCCAGGATCAGCAGCAGGATGGTGCCGAACAGCAGCACGCTGGGGAAGTAGTCGCTTACGACGGTCTTCTCATCCATGCGTACCTTTTGCTTGTAGTTCCGGAAGAACGCCCACAGGACCAGGGCGGACATAATCGCCCCGATCTGGACGACAAAGAACAGCCCGGGCTTGCCGTGGTACCAGAAGAAGTCCACAAAGTTCATGTCCGCCTGCTTGCTCAGCAGGATGGAGGTGGTGTCGCCCACCAAGGTAGCCGCGCCCTGCAGGTTGGAGGAGATGGCAATGGAGATGATCATGGGCACCGGGGAGATTTCAAGCCTGCGCGCCACCACCAGCGCGACCGGCGCCACCATCAGCACGGTGGCCACGTTGTCCACAAAGGCGGAGATGAGGCCGGAGAACAGCGACAGCGCGATGATGACCCATTTGACGTTGGGCATCTTCTCGATGATGTAGTCGGCCATCAGCGTGGGCATCTTTGATTTGATAAAGAAGTACACCGTGCCCATGGTGCCGGCGATCATCATGATGACGTTCCAGTCCACAGCCTTGAAGACATGGATGGCGGGCAGGACGCCCAGGGCGCCCAGCACCACGAAGACAGCGGCCGAACCCAGCGCGATATAGGCGCGGTACTTGGCGAACACCAGCAGCCCTGCGTAGGTGGCCAGGAACAGAACCAGCGCTAAAACCATAATGTGAAACTTCCCCCAAACAAAAAATCGTCTCATTATAACATGAATACACAGAGAAACCAAATGTTTCGCCACCGATACCGGGCAGATGCCGGCTGCCGGGCCTGATATGATCTTTATTGCATCGCCGCGCCGGGTCTTTTATCGCCCTGCGGTGTCAGTCAACCTGGACCTAGCTCAGGCTGCGCCATCGGTTTCCTTCCAATATCCTTCGTCACTTTGGATGCAAACAAGCTTTACATCAGTGAAAAAGGCGGCAAGCCTTGCCGCCGCCCTTTGCCAATGATGTAAACGTTTTGGATATGAAAATGTCAAACAGTATGCGGCATCAGCCGCCCATGCCCCAGAACAGCCAGACCAGCACATAGCCGGTGGCCACCGCGGCCAGGGTGAAGGGGATGGAGATCTTCATGAAGTCCCAGTTTTTGACCTCATGCCCCTCCTTGCGCAGGATGCCCAGGCCGGTGATGTTGGCGCTGGCGCCGATCGGGGTCAGGTTGCCGCCCAGGGTCGCGCCCACCAGCAGCCCGAAGTAGAGCACGGTCGGATCCGCGTCCAGGTGGCTGGAAATAATCGCGGTCACCGGCAGCATGGTGGCCACGTAGGGGATGTTGTCAATGAAGGCGGAAAACAGCACCGAGGCCCAGACGATCAGCGTGTAGGCCAGGAAGAGATTGCCCCCGGACATCTTCGCGAAGGCTTCGCCGATGGCTTTCACCACGCCCGCTTCCTCAATGCCCTTGATGACGATGAACAGGCCGGTCAGCAGCAGCAGGGTGAAAAAGTCGATCTCCTTGAGGGTCTCGCGCAGCGCCTCCATGGGCTTGCGCGTGATGATGATTTCCCTTACCAGGCCGATCAGCATCAGCCCCATGCAGATCAGGCCGTTGGTGGTCTCGGGTTTTTGATCCTGGGGGATGAAGGAGGCCAGGATCAGCAGCAGGATGGTGCCGAACAGCAGCACGCTGGGGAAGTAGTCGCTTACGACGGTCTTCTCATCCATGCGCACCTTTTGATTGTGCTTCCGGAAGACCACCCACAGGACCAGGGCGGACACAATCGCTCCGACCTGGACGACAAAGAACAGCCCGGGTTTGCCGTGGTACCAGAAGAAGTCCGCGAAGTTCATGTTTGCCTGCTTGCCCAGCAGGATGGAGGTGGTGTCGCCCACCAGGGTGGCCGCGCCCTGCAGGTTGGAGGAGATGGCGATGGAGATGATCATGGGCACCGGGGAGATTTTCAGCTTGCGCGCCACCACCAGCGCGACCGGCGCCACCATCAGCACGGTGGCCACGTTGTCCACAAAGGCGGAGACGAGGCCGGCGAACAGCGACAGCGCGATGATGACCCATTTGACGTTGGGCATCTTTTCAATGATGTAGTCGGCCATCAGCGCGGGCATTTTTGACTTGATGAAGAAGTACACCGTGCCCATGGTGCCGGCGATCATCATGATGACGTTCCAGTCCACGGCCCCAAAGACATCGAAGGCAGGCAGGACGCCCAGGGCGCCCAGCACCACGAAGACGGCGGCGGAACCCAGCGCGATATAGGCGCGGTACTTGGCGAACACCAGCAATCCCACATAGGTGGCCAGGAACAGAACCAGCGCTAAGACCATAATGCGAAACCTCCCCCCTAAACGAAAAATCGCCTGATTATAGCATAAAAACACAGAAAAACCAAATGTTTTCGCCATAGACGCAGGCTGCCGGGATTGAAAAGCGACGGATTTTTATTTTGTTGGAACAGCGCCCCAATCCATCCGGCTGCCTGCTGCCTGTTCACGCTGCGTACCTGCGCTCAGGGCAGCCAGACCAGGCCGGGCTCCAGGTCATCCAGGGTGGCGCAGGCGGTGCGCGCCATGGCGCCGGCCAGCTCCGCCGTGATGCGGCGCAGCGTCATTTCCACGCCCTTGGCGCCCTCCTCCTGCAGCGGCTGCATGAGGGCGCGCCCAACGCACACGCCGTCCGCGCCCAGGGCCAGGGCCTTGAAGACATCGTAGCCGTCCCTGATTCCGCAATCCACATAGATGCTCAGGCGTCCCTGCGCTTCCTTGACGATGTCCGGCAGCACCATCAGGGGCGGCAGGGCAAAGGGGAGGATGCCATGGTGGTGGGATACCACAATGCCCCTGGCGCCCAGGCTGAGGGCCTTCCGGGTATCCGCCATGCTGAGCACGCCTTTGAAAAAGAAGGGCAACCCGGCCAGGCGGATGACCTCGCGCAGCTCGTCCTCGCTCAGCGGCGCCATGGGCACGCCCAGCACCACATCGCAGTTGCCCTGCGCGTCAAAGGTATGGTCCAGGTCCATGCCCACAGCCAGCGCGCCGGCCTGCCTGGCATGCTCCAGCCGGCGCAGGATCTTTTCACGCTCCGCGTAGGGCTTGATGATCTTGATGACCCGGGCGCCGGTATTGATCATCGCCCCCAGCTCGCGGGGCTCGCCCATGCCGGCAAAGCAGACCGCCCCGCACATCGCGCAGCCCTGCGCCGTTTGCACCATGCCATTGCCGTCCCTGCCCTTTAAATGGGACAGGGCCGCGGTGGCGACAGGGGTGGAAAAACGCTCGCCAAACAGCGTGTAGCGGGTGTCCGGCAGGCGCGCGCCGATGTGGCGCATCTCAATGAGCAGGCTGTCCAAATAGTCGCGGGTGATGCGGTTGGCATCCCCGGCATAGCCGCGGTCTTGCATGCTGTCCTCCTTGTGCAGGGCGATACGCTGCGGATGTACTCCGCAGATCGATAAAAGAAGCGGGGTTCCTGCAGAAACCCCGCCGGATGATCCGCTTACAGCCCCAGGGCGTTGTGCAGATACTGCCTTGAAATCATCGCGGATTTATAGTTGCATACCGGGCGGTGGTCCAGCTCCACGCACAGCACGCCGTCATAGCCCGCTTCCTTGAGCACGCGGTAGACGCCGCGGAAATTGATGGTGCCGATGCCCAGCTCACAGAAGGACTGCATGGGGTTCTCGTACTGGCCCAGGTTGGGGTCCACATCCTTGAGGTGGACATAATCAATGCGGTCTGCCCAGCGGCGGAAGGCTTCCACCGCGTCCATGCCCGCGATGGTGGTGTGCGCGGTGTCCAGGCACAGGCTGACCAGCTTGGGGTCGGTATTATCCAGGAACAGCTGGATCTCTTCCTCCTTGTAAATCGCGGTTTGCGCGTGGGGATGGAAGCAGGCGATGATGCCGTTATCACGCGCCAGCCGCCCGATGCGGTTGGACAGGGCGGCGTACTTGAGCACCTTTTCACGGTCCACCGGGCGCTCCAGCGGCTCATCGTGCCACATGGTGCCCTGCAGATTGAGGTATTTCGCGCCGATTTCCTTCATGAAGGCGATAAACTTGACTGCGTTCTCGTAGTCCAGCTCGTCATCGTCCTTATAGTGCTGGTAGAGGTTGGCCATCTTGAGGTTGTACTTGTCCAGCAGCGCCTTGACGCGCCCCGCATCCCCCTCAAAATAGTCCATGATGAAGGCGAAGTTCTCGACCTCTTCATAACCCAGGTCGCTGACCTCGCGCAGGAATTGCTCAAACTCCCATACGTAATTGTCCTTGTGGTTGACCAGCCAGGTCCAGCCAGTATAAGCGATCCTCATAGCATTCTCCTATTCATATTGTTGGTGTTATCATAGCACAAACAGCACGGAAAAGGTAGGCGATATAATACGTTTAGCCTTCCTGCCGTCGGCAATGCAAATAAGCAAATCGCTGGTCATCCGCGCAAAACGCCCCTGCCCGGGGGCAGGGGCGTCATTCACGGCATCGCATCAGCCGCCAAAGAGCACGCTGTTGATCACGCCCTCCAGGTACTCCTGCTTGCCTGAGCCGGGCAGGGGCGTGTTGCCCGCCTGGACGGCCTTCTTGGACAGCTCTTCCAGGGTAGCCTTGCCCGCGCGGATCTTCCGGCCCAGCTCGCTGTCAAAGGAGGCGTAGCGCTCCTTGACAAACTGGTCAATCCGGCCGTCCTCGATCAGGGCCACGGCCTTGATCAGGCCCAGGGCGAAGCTGTCCATGCCCAGGATGAAGCCCTCGAACATGTCCTGATGGGTGTAGGAGGGACGGCGGTTTTTGGCGTCAAAGTTGAGCCCGCCGCGCAGCCCGCCGGCGCGCAGGATCTCCAGCATCGCCAGCGTGGTGCTGTAGACATTGGAGGGGAACTGGTCGGTATCCCAGCCCAGCATGTCGTCGCCCTGGTTGGCGTCGACCGAGCCCAGCATGCCGTTGATGGCGGCCACGCGCAGGTCATGCTCGAAGGTATGGCCGGCCAGGGTGGCGTGGTTGGCTTCGATGTTGAGCTTGAAATCGCGGTCCAGGCCGTACTGGCGCAGGAAGGCGATGGAGGTGGCGGCGTCAAAGTCGTACTGGTGCTTCATAGGCTCCTTGGGCTTGGGCTCGATATAGAAATCGCCGGTAAAGCCGATGGAGCGCCCGTAGTCCACCGCCATGCGCATGAGCGCGGCGATGTTCTCCTGCTCAAACTTCATGTCGGTGTTCAGCAGCGTCTCATAGCCTTCGCGGCCGCCCCAGAAGACATAGCCCTGGCCGCCCAGCTTGACGGTGCAGTCGATGGCTTTCTTGAGCTGCGCCGCGGCGTGGCAGTAGACATCAATGGAGTTGCTGGAGCCCGCGCCGTTCATGTAGCGCGGATTGCCGAACAGGTTGGCGGTGCCCCACAGGCACTTGATGGGGGTGCCGGCCATTTTGGACTTGATGTAGTCGGTGATCTCGTCCAGGCGCTGGTGGGTCTCCTCCAGGTCCTTGCCCTCGGGCACCAGGTCAACGTCGTGGAAGCAGAAATACTCAAGACCCAGCTTCTGCATGAATTCAAAGCCGGCATCCACCTTGGCCCTCGCATGGGCCATGGTGCCCACTTCCTCGCCAAAGGATTTGTCGGCCGTGCCCGGGCCAAACATGTCCTGGCCCGTGGCGGACAGGTTGTGCCACCAGGCCATGGCGAACTTGAGGTGATCCTTCATCTTCTTGCCATAGATGACGCGCTCGGCGTCATAGTACTTGAATGCCAGGGGATTGCGTGATTTTGGCCCTTCGTATTTGATTTCAGGCAGGTTTTTGAACAAAGACATAAGATCCTCCTTTTAATATGCGTCCATTACAGTATATCACACAGCCGTGGGTTTTTAAAACCACCCGATCAGCCATTGTGAGCAAAAACAAATTCAATCCGGACAAATGCCTGCGCTACAGCCGGGCCAGCTCCTGCCAGGATTGTTTCAGCGCCGGGTAAAGCTGCTGGTAGAGCCTGTGGAAGCGCTGATAGACGGCCGCCTTGCCCGTGTCCGGCCGGATGGCATCGCCCGGCCGCACCAGGGCGTCGCAGGCGGATTCCACGCTTTGGTACACGCCCGCGCCCACGCCCGCCAAGATGGCGACGCCCAGGGCAGGACCCTCGGGGGAGTTGATCAGGGACAGCGGCCGGGCATAGACATCGGCCAGCAGCTGCCGCCAGAAGGCGGATTTGGCGCCGCCGCCGGTCAGCAGCATCTTGTCGGCCTTGACGCCCATGCCGTCGAGAATTTCCAGGCTGTCGCGCAGGCCGAAGCTGACGCCCTCCATGACCGCGCGGATGAGGTCGCCCCGCTGGTGCATCGCGGACAGGCCAAAGAATACGCCGCGGCAGTCCGGGTCCAGGTGGGGGGTGCGTTCGCCCATGAGGTAGGGCAGGTAGATCAGGCGGTTGGAGCCCACCGGGCTCTTGGCCGCCAGGGCGTCCACCAGGTCGTAGGAGTCAATGCCCAGCTTCTCCGCCTGGGCGATCTCCGCCTGGCAGAGGGTATCGCGGATCCAGCGCTTGGACAGCCCCGCGGACTGCATCACGCCCATGACGTGCCAGGCGCCGGGAACAGCGCAGCAGAAGGTGTGCACACGGCCCTTGGGGTCAATGGCGATCTTGCTGGAATGCGCGAAGATCACGCCGGAGGTGCCCACCGTGGTGAAAGCCCTGCCGTCCCTGACCGTGCCGGTGCCCACCGCGGCCGCGGCATTGTCGCCCGCGCCGCCCACCACCAGCGTGCTCTGGGACAGGCCGGTCAGCCGGGAGGCCTCCTCGGATACGTGGCCGGTGACCTCAGGGGACTCGTACACGCGGGCGAGCAACTCCCGCGCTATGCCCAGCTTGTCCAGCACCTCCTGGCTCCACTGGCGCCCGGGCACATCCAGCAGCTGCATGCCGGAGGCGTCGGACACCTCGGTGGCGAAGTCGCCGGTCAGCTTGTAGCGCAGGTAATCCTTGGGCAGCAGGATGTGGCGCGTTTTTTTGTAGATGTCAGGCTGGTGCTTTTTGACCCACATGATCTTGGAGGCGGTGAAGCCGGTCAGCGCCGGGTTGGCGGTGATTTCAATCAGCCGCTCCTTGCCCACCAGGCGGGTGATGTCCTCACATTCCTCGCCTGTGCGCTGGTCCGCCCAGATGATGGAGGGGCGCAGCACCTGGCCTTTCTCGTCCAGCATCACCAGGCCGTGCATCTGCCCGGAGATGCCCAGGGCGGCGATTTGCCGGGGATCCACGCCGGACTGGCGCACCACATGGGAGATGGTGGCGATGGCGGCTTCCCACCAGTCCTGCGGGTCCTGCTCCGCCCAGCCGTTTTGCGGTTGGGACAGCGGATATTCCGCCGACTTGGCGGCGATGACCTCGCCATCAGGGTTGAACAGCACGCTGCGCGTGCCGGAAGTGCCCAGGTCGATGCCCAATAAATATTTCATTATGAACCCCCATTCATCTATATTCACCCGTCAAAAGGTGTATGTTAACAACTAAATACTAAGTCAAACGACCCTCAAAGTCAATCAGCGGCACAAAAACAGGACATGCGCTGCCCGTTTTCCCGGGCGCGGTCCTTGCACGCGAAAACACCCTTGGCCTTCCTTTTGTCAGACTTTGGATTTCTTATGCTTTATCCATGGCCTCAAGGGCCTGGGCCAGGTCGGCGATCAGGTTGTCTGTTCCCTCCAGCCCGCAGTGGATGCGGACCAGCCCGCGGGTGACGCCCGAAGCCCGAGCGGCCTCCTCGGTGGCGCCATACATCGGGCACAGCGCCAGGCTCTCATAACCGCCCCAGGAGCAGCCCTTGCTGAACAGTTTCAGGGCGTTGATCATTTTCACCGCCATCTCGGGCGTCCCGTCAATCTCAAAGCTCATCAGCCCCGCATGGCCCCGCATCTGCCGTTTGATCAGCTCCGCCTGGGGATGGGAGGCCAGGCCTGTGTAATGCACCGCCTTCACCCGGGGGTGGTCTTCCAGAAAGCGGGCCACCTTCATGGCGCTGTCCTGGTGCATGGCCAGCCTTGCCGGCATGGAGCGAAGCCCCCGGATGGCCAGCCAGCCTTCCATGGGCCCCAGGATGCCGCCCAGCCACTCCCGGGTGCCGTGGCGCATCTCCCGGATCAAGCCCCCGTCCTTGGACACCAGCACGCCGCCGATGACGTCGCTGTGCCCGCCGATATACTTGGACAGCGTGTGCATCACCAGGTCAATGCCCATGTTCAGGGGGTTTTGATACAGCGGGGTGCAGTAAGTGTTGTCAAGGTAGGTTATGACGCCGCGTTCCCGGCACAGCGCGGCGACCGTCGGGATGTCGATCACCGAGAACACGAAGGTGGCGGGGCTCTCCAGGATCATGAGCCTGGTGTTGGGCCGGATGGCGCGCCTGATCTCCTCCAGGTCAAGGCCGGACACAAAGCTCATCTCCATCCTGAGCCGGGGGATGCCCACGGAGGCCATGAAGGATTGCACAGGGCGGTAGGAGTCCCGCATGCACAGGATATGGTCCCCTGCCTGGCAGACGGACAGGATGGCGGAGGTCGCGACCGCCATGCCGGAGCTGAACACCAGGGCGTCCGCCCCGAACTCCAGCGCCGCCAGCTTCTGCTCCAGCAGCCTGACGGTGGGGTTTGACATACGGCCGTAGATATAAGCATTTTCATCCCGGCCGGCGCCCGCACGCATATATTCCTCAAAGGTGGGGTGCGCGTACAGGGAGGAGAAATACACCGGCGGGGAAACCGCCCCCAGCTGGCGCTGATAGTCCTCAAAGCCGTGGGTGATGGTGAGCAATTGCTCCTGCATTTGTTTGTTTTTCAGGTCCATGGCCGGCGCCGCCTTTCAGCTGTATATTCACGCGTATGCTATGAAAAAGCATGGGACATGTCAACTGGTTTCAGGCTCGAGTTTTCGTACCCGTGTTTTTCGCAGATGTCCAATGACACTGCGGTGCTTCTCCCTGGCCGGGAAACCGTGCCATGACAAAAGGAAGGGGCAGCCTCACATTCGTCAGGCTGCCCCTTCCTGTAAAGACGGTTTGATTCTTGCAGTGGATTTCGCTTATGTATACAACAGGCTTTGTTCGGACTTCGGGTCAAACAGCTGGATGACCTTGCTGGGGAAGCTGAAACGCAGCTTGTTGCCGGCCTTGAGCGAGGCGCGCTGCTTCTCGGACAGGTCCACGGTGGGGGTGCGCAGGATGATGGTCTGCTCGTCCTTGGTGATCACGTGCAGGTGGTATTCGCTGCCCATCATCTCGTTGACGGCCAGGGTGCCCTCCAGGGTGTCGGGCGCGTTGTCAAAGTGGATCTGGGCATGCTCGGGCCGGACGCCCAGCTTGACCGCCTGGCTGCCCACGCCCCTGTCAGCCATCAGCGCGCACTTGTCCGCGTCAATGGGCAGGCGCAGATCCTGCACCACCACGGTGTAGCGGCCTTGCTGTTCTTTGATCAAATCGGCATTGAAGATGTTCATTTGCGGGCTGCCGATAAAGCCGGCTACAAACAGGTTGACAGGCTTCTCAAACACCTCCTGGGGCGTGCCCACCTGCTGGATGAAGCCGTCCTTCATGATGACGATGCGGTCGCCCAGGGTCATGGCCTCGGTCTGGTCGTGGGTGACATAGACAAAGGTGGTGTCCAGCCGCCGCCTGAGCAGGATGATCTCCGCGCGCATCTGGTTGCGCAGCTTGGCGTCCAGGTTGGACAGCGGCTCGTCCATCAGGAAGACGGCGGGCTCGCGCACGATGGCGCGCCCGATGGCCACGCGCTGGCGCTGGCCGCCCGAGAGGGCGCGCGGCTTGCGGTCCAGGTATTCCTCAATGCCCAGGATGTGCGCGGCCTGCACCACGCGGCGGTGCACCTCCTCCTGTTTGATCCTGCGGATTCGCAGGCTGAAGGCCAGGTTCTCATACACCGTGATGTGCGGGTAGAGGGCGTAGTTCTGGAAGACCATGGCGATGTCACGGTCCTTGGGCTCCACATCGTTGACCACGCGGTCGCCGATCTTGAGGGTGCCCTCGGAGATGTCCTCCAGCCCGGCGATCATGCGCAGGGTGGTGGATTTGCCGCAGCCGGAGGGGCCGACAAAGACGACAAACTCCTTGTCCGCGATCTCCAGGTTGAAATCCTGAACGGCAACCACCTTGTTGTCATAGATTTTTTTGATATGTTGTAATGATACGCTTGCCATGGGTGCTCCTCCTCAACCTTTGACGGCGCCGCCGGTCACGCCCTCAACATAATAGCGTTGCAACATGAAAAACAGGATGGTGATGGGAATGGCCACCAGCACCCCGCCCGCGCAGAAGCGCGTGAAATAGCCCTGAAAGTCCATGGTATTGACCCAGCGGTACAAGCCGACGGCCACGTTGTAGCTGTCCGACTTGCCAAAGGCCACATAGGAGGCAAAGACGTAGTCCCCCCAGGGAGCCATGAAGCCCATCATGATGGTATAGATGACAATGGGCTTTGACAGGGGCATGATGATGCGGCGGAACACATAAAAGCGCGTCGCGCCGTCAATGCGGGCCGACTCGTCCAGGCTTTTGGGGATGGTGTCAAAGAAACCCTTGGAGATGTAGTAGCCCATGCCCGAGGAGGCCACATAGATGAGGATCAGCCCCGGGATGGCGCCCTCCTGGGTCAGCCCGAACTGCTTGAGCAGGAAGTACAGCGCGATCATCGTCAAAAAGCCGGGGAACATCCCCAGGATGAGGATGATGTTCATGAACAGGCGGCGGCCCTTGAAGCGCATGCGGGAGAGCGCATAGCTCACCGAGAGCACCATGCCGGTTTGCAATACCGAGCAAAACAGCGCGATGATCAGCGTGTTGGAGTACCATTTCAGGTATTGGCCGTCCTCAAACAGGTAGCGGTAATTGTCCAGGGAGAAGGCCTTGGGGATCAGGTAGTTGACCATGCCGCCGTCCTCCGTCAGGTAGGAGCGGAAGGACTGCAGCACCAGGAAAACAAAGGGCGCCAGCCAGATGATGCTGATGATGGTCAGCGTGATGTAAATGGCGCGGTTGGCACGGCGTTCCCGCCCTTTCTTGCTGTGCAGCTTGGGCTGCTTGACCTCGCGGATGATGCCGGCCTCGTGGTCGATGTAGGTTTCGACTTCCGGTATTTGCTGTTTGTTTGCCATTACTGGAAATCCTCCTCGTTCTTGACCGACGGGATGGCGTTGTAGACCACCACGTTGATGACCGCTGTCACCACGAACACGATGATGCCGATGACGGCCGCCATCTTGTAGTCAGTGTTGTTGACGGTCATCTTGTACAGCCAGGTAATCAGCAAATCGGTATACCCGGCGTTGCCGCCCAGCTCCATGGACATGGGCCCGCCGCCGGAGAGCAGGAAGATGACGTTGAAGTTGTTGATGTTGCCGATAAAGCTGGTCAGCAGGTAGGGCCCGGTCACAAACAGCATGTAGGGCAGGGTAATTTTGCCGTACATCTGCACGGCGTTGGCGCCGTCGATGCGCGCGGACTCATACAGGTCCGCCGGGATATTCATCAGGATGCCCGTCGCGATCAGCATCATGTAGGGGATGCCGATCCAGATGTTGATCACGATGATGGTGACCCGCGCCCAGATCGGATCCTGCCAGAAGGGCAGGGGCTTTGAAATCCAGCCCCATTGCATCAGATAGCTGTTGATGATGCCATCGGCCGCGAACATCTTGGACACGTACAGCAGGCTGACAAACTGCGGGATGGCGATGGTCATCACCAGGATGGTGCGCCACATCTTCTTGAGCCTGATGCCCTTTTTGTTGATCATGATGGCCACCAGCATCCCCAGGAAATAGTTGAGGAAGGTGGCGAAAAAGGCCCAGATCAGCGTCCACAGCAGCACTTGGGAGAAGGTGGAGCCGTAGTTGGCGCTGCCGGCGGACAGCATGGTCCGGAAGTTGTCAAGCCCTACCCAGGTAAACAGCTTGCCCGGGGGCTGGTGGGTGTAGTCATAATTGGTAAAGGCCACCAGAATCATAAAGACGATGGGCACAACGGTGAACAGGAAGATGCCCATCGTGGGCAGGGCCAGCAGGGTCTTGTGGAACTGGTTGTCCGCCAATGCCGCCACGTCCTGTTTGCCGGACTTGAGTTTCTTGCCGGACTTGAGGATCTGCTCGGCGATCTTGTTTTGCTTCACATTGGCGCGCCAGGTGTACAGGAAGGCCAGCACAAAAAACAGCGTCAGCACCCCATACAGCAAAATCAGGAAGCTGTTGTCGCCATAGACCGTCCTGCGGCCCACGCGCGTGGTCTCCACGTCGCCCAGGGTGCCCCACTTAGCCAGATAGGCGCCGCCGAAAAACAGCATGTACAGCAGGAAAACCACCTGGAAGAGAAAAAAGAGCAAACCCCGCAGCACCTGCCCGCGCGCGATGGAGCCAAAGCCCATGATGAAGTAACTGGTCTTGGTTTTCCAGTCACCCTGCAGGAAGGTGGTCGCCAGATCGGCGAGGTCCCTTCCGATGCCCACAAAAATACGCGCTACGGCCAGCGCCAGGGATTTGACCCCCTGCGCCAGCCTGCCGGGCAACTGCCTGATGGAGCGGGAAAGCCTGTGCAGGAAGCGCTGCCCCTTGCTGAGGCTGAGGTAATGCAAATCCGCCATGCCATCACCAACCTATTCGTGTCATTTTATCCGGGGAAGGGTAAAAAGATAGGCCGGGGGCCGAAGCCCCCAGCCTTTAGCAGTAAGTTTATTGCGGGTTCGCCAGGCTGATGAGGATGTCCTGGAACTTGACCAGCTCCTCCATGAGCTGCTCGTCGGTGTAGTCGTTGAACTTGCCGGCGATGACATCATCGCCCAGGCCTTGCGCGGTGCTCCAGTAGTCATTGGGGTACTGGCCCTGGCCCAGGGCAAAGTTGAGCTGTTCGGCCAGCGCGGAGAGCACGAAGTCTGCCTTGACAGCCTCGGACTGCTGCACCTTCAGGTTGGAGGGGCCCCAGCCTGATTGCTCATAGCGCGCCTGCTGGACTTCCTCACCGGCCAGGTACAGCGCCAGCGCGTCCACGGCAGCCAGCTTGGCATCGTCCACCTGGGGCTTGACGCCCAGCATCTTGAAGCCGCCAAAGCCGGAGAGCTGGTAGGTGACGCCGTCCACGGTGAAGGTGGGCAGCTTGGTCGCGGCGTAGTTCTCGCCGAACTCGGCAGCGATGGTCTCGCGGTTCCAGGTACCCACGACGATGGCGGCATAGTTGGATGCGGAAGGCGCGTCAGAACCGTTGACAAAGGCCGGGTGCTTGGCCAGGTTGATCATGCCCTTGAGCGCGGCCACACCCTCGGGGCTGGCATAGTTGATGTTGGCCTTGACCAGGTTGCCCGCATTGTCCACATCATAGGTGACAGTGGCGCCGGTGCCGAAGAAGAACGCGGTCTGGTACCAGCCGTTGTTGATCTGGAAGTACACCTTCTTGCCCGCGGCGTGGGCCTGGTCCAGCACGCCTTCCAGGGTGGAGGGGTCGGTGATGACGGACTTGTCGTAGTTGAGGAAATAGCCATTGTCAGAGGTCATCGGATAGGCGTATAAGACATCTCCCAGGGTGACCGCGGCCACGGAGCCGCCGTCGTTCTCGGCCTTGACGATCTCGGCGTTCTCAGGGGAGAGTTCCACCAGCGCGCCGGCGGCCACCAGGCGGGCCAGCTGGTCCTGCGCGAAGCCGAAGATGTCCGCGCCGCCCTCGACGTCGGTGATCATGTTGGTGGCGGAATCGCCCTCGCCAACGGCTTCGATCAGCACGTTCATGTTGGCGTACTCGGGATGGGCGGCCTTGAATTCCTCGGCCTTGGCCCTGGTCAGTTCCACCATGTTGTCGGCAACCCAGATCTTGACATCACCGGAGAAGCCTTCAGCGCTGGCAGCCATGCCAAACAGGGACAGCATGAGCGCCAGGGACAGAACGAGTGCGAAGAGTTTCTTCATTAGGGAGTCCTCCTTATATTGAGTGTTGTGCACTCCTTGTTTTTTGCGCAGGTCAGGTGCCTGTCACAATAGTTTAATTATAAACGGATTGATCCGTTTTGTCCATCATCTCATGTAAAATAATTTGGCAAATTTCCCTTATGGCATCTGCATGGTAACGTTTTCAGTCGGCGGGCCCCAAATAGGCGATGCCATAAGGCGCCAGCCTGACCAGCGTGCCCTGGCTGTCGGCTGTAACGGTGGTAACCGTCTCGCCCACATCCAGCATATGCAGCGCCTTCAGGCGCGCGCCCAGGCGCAGGTCCCGGGACGCCTTGGGGGAGAAATTGACGGCGATCCAGACAGCTCGCCCCTGATATTGCCGGATGATGACGCAGGTGTCGTCGCTCGCCTGATGCACCTCGGTTTGGCCCAGGGCGACTTCAGGCAGGTCCAGCCGCTGGGTGTTCAGCGTCCTGATGTAGTTGAGGATGGAAAAGGGGTCCGCCTGCTGGGCGGCCACATCGGGATAGGGATATTCCTCCCTGGTGACCCCCGGGGGCGGGCTGGTGATGTCGTCCGGCGCCCAGGGCATGCCCAGCCGCTTGTTGGGGTCCTCGCCCGCGCCGGCCATGCCCACCTCCTCGCCGTAATAGGTGAAAGTGTATCCGCCCAGGAGCGACAGCAGCGCGTGCGCGAACTTGACGCGCTCCGGCGCCTGGCGGCCCTGCACCAGGCCCACCGTGCGCCCGGTGTCGTGGTTGCTCAGGAAGGGAGTCAGGATGCCCTCCGGGATGGCGGACTGCAAGCGCTGGAGGTGGTTGATGAAGGTCTGGGCCGGTTTCCTGGCGCGCAGGGTGGCGGCGATATAGCCCTCGGCCTGGGAAGCCGGGAAGAGGAAGAAGCTGTCAATGCCGCTTTCATAATAGCGGGCAATGGTGGGCAGGCCGGCCCAGCACTCGCCAACCAGGAAACTGACCGGCTTGAGCGCCTCGCAGGTCTCTTTCAAAAAGCGCAGGAAGGCGATGTTGCTGTCGTCATCCCCGGTGTAAAAGCTGGTGACCGCGTCCAGGCGGAAGCCGTCCACGCCCACGTCGTTGAGCCAGAAATCCAGGATGCTGACGATCTCCGCGCGCAGGGAGGCGTTGTCCACGTTCAGGTCCGGCATGCCCCCGCCCTGGAACTGCTCCTCGTAATACCAGTCGGTGCCCGGCAGCCTGACATAATTTTTTTCCGGCTCCTGCGTGAAATGATACCAGTCCACGCGCGGATGCTCCGTCCGGCCGTCGCGCAGCGCCTGCGCCGCCTCTAAAAACCACGGGTGCTGCGTGGAGGAATGGTTCAGCGGCAGGTCGATGATCAGCCGCATGCCCCGTTCGCGGCAGGCCGCCACCAGGGCGCGGGCATCCTCCAGCGTGCCGTACTGCGGGTCGATGCCGTAATAGTCCGTCACGTCATACTTGTGGTAGCTGGGGCTGGGCATGACCGGCATCAGCCACAGGGCGGTAAAGCCCAGGCTGCGGATATAGTCCAGTTTCTGGGTCAGGCCGGGCAGATCCCCGATGCCGTCGCCGTCGGAATCCTTGAAGGAGTATACAAAGACCTCATACCAGTTGTAGGCCTCCTGCGGCTGCGCGGCGGCCGGGACGCTGCAGAGCAGGGTCAGGGCCAGTACCAGGCAAAGAACGGTTTTTCTCATGCTTGCTCCTGTATGTGATATTGATCGGTCCCATCATATCACCCTGTGGGCCGGGCAACAAGCGGATGCCTGAAAAGGCAGTTGTCCGCCCGGCCGGGTCTGTGCTATAATGCGCCCATTGTAAAAATCGTTTCCGGCGGGCCCCGGCCGCTGCCGGTTTTGTGAAAGGATGGTTCTTCCATGCGACAAAGCGGCGTCTTGCTTCATATTACCTCCCTGCCTTCCCCTGAGGGGATCGGCACCCTGGGGCGTGAAGCCCGGCAGTTTGTCGGTTTTCTTCGCCAGGCGGGCATGCGCATCTGGCAGGTTCTGCCCATCTCGCCCACCGGCTACGCGGAATCGCCCTACCAGTGCTTTTCCACCTACGCGGGCAACCCGCTTTTGATCGACCTGCGCGCCCTCAGGCGCCGCGGCATCCTGACCACGCAGGAAGAGCCCCCGTCTGCCCCCCGGGAAGACCAGGTGAATTTTGCAGCCCTGATCCCCTGGAAAAACCGCATGCTCTCCCTGGCCTTTGAGCAGTCCTACGCCCGGCTGGAACGCAAGGTCAACGCCTTCCGTCGGAAGAACGCCCTGTGGATTGAGGATTTCGCGCTGTTCATGGCCCTCAAGCAGCATTTTGGCGGCGGCTCCTGGCAGGAATGGCCGGATAACGACATCCGCATGCGCCGCGCGCCCGCGCTACGGCGCTACCGGGAGTTGCTGGAGAAGGACATAGAGCGCCAGGTGTTCATCCAGTACCTGTTTTTTGAGCAGTGGTACGCGCTGAAGGCTTACGCCAACAAAAAGGGCATCAGCATCTTCGGGGACATGCCCATCTATGTCGCCGAGGATTCCGCGGACGCCTGGGCCAATCCCGCGGTCTTCCAGCTGGACCGCGACCGCCGGCCGCTCGGCATCGCGGGCGTGCCGCCGGATTATTTCTCAGCCGACGGCCAGCGCTGGGGCAACCCGCTGTACGACTGGTCCTATTTGAAGCGCACCGGCTACCGCTGGTGGCTGGACCGCCTGGAGGCGATGGGGCGCATCTTTGACATCACGCGCGTGGATCACTTCATCGGCTTTGCCAATTACTACGCCGTGCCCGCCAAGGACAGCCACGCGCGCAATGGCACCTGGCACCCGGGCCCGGGCAAGTCGCTGTTTGATGTGGTCGCGCGCGAGCTGCCCCAGATGCGCATTGTGGCGGAGGACCTGGGCGCGGTCAGCCCACGGGTGCGCAAGCTGCTGGACGCCACCGGCTACCCGGGCATGAAGGTGATGACCTTCGCCTTTTCCGGCGACGCCTTCAACGAGCATTTGCCCAAATACCACAAGGAAAACAATGTGGTCTACACCGGCACCCATGACAACAACACCCTGCTGGGCTGGTGGGCGCGCGCCTCCCACCAGGAGAAGCATAACACCCTGCTGGCGCTGGGCATCCGCCATGATGAGGAGTTTACCCACGCCTTCCTGCGCGGCACCCTGAACAGCCGCGCGATGATCGCCATCATCCCCATGCAGGACATCCTGCGCCTGGGCGAGTCCGCGCGCATGAACCTGCCGGGCACGGTGGGCGGCAACTGGCTGTGGCGCATGAAGCCGGGCGCGGCGACGGCCAAACTGGCCCGGTGGCTCAGGGACCTGAATGAAGAGACCGGGCGCCTGGGCTGAGGACGCGGCCAAAGGCCGGAGAAGACCGGGAAGAGCGATAAGGGGGATAGAGGCGATAAAATGCGGGGGAGGGCGCTTTTTCAAAAGCGCCCCGGGGTTCTTTCGTCCTCCCGTTCCCTGAACCTGCCCTGAGTTTATCATACCTAATTTGATGTCAGATACAAGGCTGTCATAATAATGACGTCCTGTACAAAATGGATCAGCCAGGCCCAGAAGAACCCTTTGGTTTCGTGGACGCTTTTTGACAGGAACCAGCCAAGGAACCCTGCCAGCAGCACGCCGGGGATTTTCCCGGGTGTGCCCAGATAATGAACCCCCCCCGAAGATAAGGGCTGACAAGGCTTTGGATATATGCGGGCTCAAGCCGTGATATTCCACAATGCTTGCGAAGGTGTGGCGATAGGTCGTCTCTTCAACAAAGCTGTTGGTCAGGGCAAACAGGATGATGGACAAAAAGCTTGCCAAGGTAAGGGTTTGGATGACCCCCTTTTGGATCACCTGGAAATAGATGGCCACTGCCGTTACGATCGATATGACAATGGCCATGTTACGCCCCAGCTTTTTCCAGGAATCCTTGTTCTTTTTTGTAATCCCTATCCAGGGCTCAGGAAGCACTTTCCCATCGATCCGTGTAAGGGACAACAGCCGAAGTGATTGAAACTCGGTTTGAAAGGCAGTGACAAGCACGATCACCAGGCTCAAAGCCAGGGTGCTTGCCTGATACGCCATGGTGCGGTTGAGATAGTTTGTGCTGAACCAATTGACGGTGAATAGCGAATTGCCCATCAGGTAGATAATGGCCGCGGTCATGAGCCCCACGATAGAAAGGGTGATGACAAAATTGACATGGATCTTTCTCATAATGTTTCCTCGATTTTTTTGATTGTTTCTTTCAGCCACTGGATTGTGACCTCGTTTTGCACGATGCCATAATCCAGAGCAAGTTGATATGAGAGATTCTCCGGTTTGCTCGCGATAAATTCCTGTAAACCGGCGTAGACCTGTCGTTGAGCCAGCAACTCCTCCAGAGTATGCCTCAAATCTTCCAGAATAGCGGGGTAATCGTTTTTTTTGCTCACGAACAGCTTGAGCAGCAACTCATCCCTGTAAATGGTTGAGTGCTCATGGTTCGATAGCCATTCCGCGAGGGCCTGTTTGCCTCGATTGGTAATTTGAAACACAATCTTGTTCCTGCTTCCTCTTTCCGACGCTTTTTCGATTAGCTTTTCGCCAGCAAGAGAATTTAAAGTCCGGTGGACATTGCTGTAAGACTCGTTCCAGAAATAGCCGATGGATTCTTTTGCGAATTTCGCCAGATCATAGGCCGACATTTTTCTGATATTCAGCAGACCCAGCAAAGCAAACTTTGTAGACATGGTTTCCTCCTTTCAAGACTATGATAACCTATCTAAAAGATATATAAACATCCAACAGCGGTGTTTACACATTTTTTACGATGGAAACACGCTCATACTACCCAAAAACTTTAAGGCTTCCATCATGTGATGATATTTGTTATAATGTTCACAGCCATTCTGAAGAAATCAGGTGAAAGTTATGAACGTAAAACGAGTAGAGTTTACTGAAGAAGAAAAGG
>Ga0255341_1000857_pt1 | contig 47242 bp, 33 predicted proteins | sample wastewater_treat_8_FD_192418 | JGI IMG/M metagenome (GOLD analysis project Ga0255341, IMG submission 192418) | Wastewater microbial communities from Lulu Island WWTP, Vancouver, Canada - plant12 | ecosystem: Engineered > WWTP > Wastewater > Unclassified | place: Canada: Vancouver, British... | reverse complement strand
ATGCTGTGATTTTGTTTGTCTTTAAGTCAAAGAGTATAAGGTTATTTTTGTTATCTACAGTGTTTTCAACAGCTGCTATGCTCTTTCCATCAGGAGAAATTGAAGCGGACATCAGTCTTGTTTTCCATGTCAGCTGTTTTACTGATCCGCTCCTGATATCAATCATTTTAATCACTGAATAATTCCTGTTTTCCCATCTTGGATCGGGTTGGTTCTCAACCCATACAAGCAGGAATCCTGCTCCCGACAGGTAATATGGATATATAATGCCCGGAACGTGTATCTTCTTTTCCGACCTGTTTACTGTGTCAATTAATACAATGACGGGAGGATCTGAAAGGGATGTCCTGATTGCTGCTATCTTGTTTTCTCCAGCCGGGACAGGAGAGAAATAGCTAAGATATTTTTTTCCCTTATCCTGATTCAGGTATTTATATGGATGCGAACCGTTGTTGCGTATTTCTTCGTTCCATAAAATGTTAAGAGTATCGAAAGTTTCCCTGAAAAGACCTTTTTTTGTTTTTCCAATATTTTCCAGTAAGCTTATATTTACTGGATCGATAAGAAATGGAATATTTGCAGTTGTTTTTAATGCCTTGTTCCAGACAGTTTGCCCGTATTTTAAACGGGCCATTGTTACTGCCTGAGATCCACTTTGATAATGATCCGGCACATAATCTCTGAACGAACCGTTGACAAGTTTATCATATTTGTACACTTTCCCTTTCTCGACGGACAGTGCCTTAAGTTGTTTCTGAAAAGAAGCATTGTTACCCCTTCCGGCACCTGAAAAAGCAGATTCAACAAAAACGGCGTCGCCTTCAAGGTACCACAAGGGGAGCAGGGCTGCCATAGCTCCGGGGAACTGCTGGCCGAAGAATATTGACATGAATTTTGAGAATCCCTTGTTTAGGGATTCCATCTGAAGCACGTGAGTTAGCTCATGAAGTGCCAGTTGCCTTGCGGGATCGAGAGGAATTGTATTCTGTTCCGGCGTGGGATATATCTCCATTCGCCTCGGTGCATATGCAACATAGCCATTTGACTGGGTTGTATGGTTATGGATTATTACTGGGATGCGAAAGCGGGAATCCGGATAGAGAAACGAAATGTCATTATAAGCCTTTTCAAGCGCAAGGGCAAATTTTTCTCCGTTATTGCCATAATTTTCCGGATAGATTACCTTGAACCTGTTTGTTTTGATCTGGAGCCATTTGAGACTTGCCGGATCCTGTCCTGTTTCATAGTATTGGGCAGAAACTGAAAAGGGAACCAGGAAAAGAAAACAATATAATAGCGATCTATATCTCATAATTTCAAATACTTTCCAAAAGTAACAAATTATGTTAGTCCTGGGTTTAGTCGCCCAGTAAGAAAAAAATAAGTACTTTAGTCAGCAAATCTGGCATATTAGGGCTTCAAAAGGAAAATAAATGAAACAGTTCAGGTTTATTGATAATATAACCGGATGGCTTGTATTTACAGTGGCTGCCATTACCTACCTTATGACTATTGAACCAACGGCAAGTCTTTGGGATTGTGGTGAATTCATTGCTTCAGCATATAAGCTGGAAATAGGGCATCCTCCCGGAAGCCAGATATTTATGATTCTTGCAAGGATATTTACACTTTTTGCAGGCGGAAATGTAGAAAAAGTGGCTGCAATGGTTAATGCCATGTCAGCTCTTGCGAGCGCATTCACTATACTGTTCCTTTTCTGGACAATAACTCATCTGGCCCGTAAAATTCTTATAAAAAATGAAGATCAGCTGAATATTTCCAGAATAATGGCTATTATGGCTGCAGGAATAGTTGGAAGCTTGGCTTATACTTTTTCTGATTCATTCTGGTTTTCAGCTGTTGAGGGAGAAGTTTATGCCACATCTTCTTTTTTTACTGCAATTGTTTTCTGGGCAATACTCAAGTGGGAGGATAATGCAGATAAGGAACATGCCGATAAATGGATAATACTTATTGCATATCTGATGGGTCTTTCTATAGGAGTACATCTTCTTAACCTTCTTGCTCTTCCGGCTATTGTGCTTGTTTACTATTTCAGGAAGTTTACATTTTCATGGAAAGGGTTCATAATGTCAATAGCAGTATCTTGTGCTATCCTGGCTCTCCTGATATGGGGCATAATCCCGGGACTTATAAAGATATCAAGCAGATTTGATCTCTTTTTTGTCAATACTTTAAAACTTCCTCATAACAGCGGGATGGTCGTTCATTTCATTATTCTGATCGTTCTTTTCATAATAGCGATAAGAATGTCGCTGAATTCCGAAAATAAAATCAGGAATGCTGCTATTGCAACAGCGACTCTTTTCTTAACAGGAATATGGGTAGTATCAGATTCATTTTTCATTAATATACTTGTTTTAATAGCGGTAACATCGTTTTTATTTTATGTTTCAGGGAAGAACAGGGTTGTGCTGAATACTATACTTACTTCGGTGATGGTGATACTCATAGGATACTCCTCTACTGCAATAATTGTTATAAGGGCTTCAGCTAATCCTCCGTTGAATGAGAATAATCCCAGTAATCCTTTTAGTCTGCTGTATTATCTTAACCGTGAACAGTATGGCGACAGGCCGCTTTTCTATGGGCCATATTATAATGCGCCTGTTCTTGATTATGCTGACGGGAAACCGGTTTATGCTCTTGAGGATAAGAAAAAATACATAATAACCCACAGGGAGCTTGAAAAAGTTTATGATGACAGGTTTTTTACCCTTTTTCCAAGGATGTGGAGTGATCAGAGCAACAATCATGCCGAGGTGTATAAAGCCTGGGGAGGGACAAGAGGCATTCCTTTGCAGGTTATAGATCAGTCGTCGGGTGAGAAAACGATAATAAGGAAACCAAGGTTCAGTGAAAATTTGAAATTCATGTTTTCCTACCAGTTTGGATATATGTATTTCAGGTATTTTATGTGGAACTTCTCTGGCCGGCAGAATGATACGCAGGGAACAGGCGGAGCTGTTAACGGCAACTGGATAACGGGCATTAAGTTCCTGGATGAGCCGAGGACAGGTACTTACGATTTTCCTGAAGATATCAGGAAGGACCCTTCAAGGAATAAGTATTACATGCTTCCTTTTATCCTTGGCCTTATTGGGATGTTCTTTCAGCTTAATGCTGATAGTAAAAACTGGTTCAATGTCATGTTGCTTTTCATAATGACAGGAATAGCTATTGTTTTTTATCTGAACCAATATCCAAATCAGCCAAGGGAAAGGGATTATGCTTATGCAGGATCCTTCTATTTTTATGCGATCTGGATTGGATTGGGAACACTGGCATTATTTCGCGGGATCTCTTCAGTTACAGGGGAAAAAATCGGAGCGCCGGTGGCAGGCATTGCCTGTTTTTTCGCAGTGCCTTTTATTATGGGATTGGAAAACTGGGATGATCATGACAGATCAGGTCGCTATCTTACAAGGGATGTTGCATTTAATTACCTTGAATCGTGTGCTCAGAATGCAATATTGTTTACAAACGGAGATAACGACACTTTCCCTCTCTGGTATGCCCAGGAAGTTGAAGGCAAAAGAAAGGATATCAGAGTATGCAATCTTATGCTTTTGAATACTGACTGGTATATAGAACAAATGAAACATAAAGTATACGATTCAGATCCTCTTCCCATAACACTGCCGATAAAGAAATATTATGACGGCATTAATAACCAGATTTTCATTGTTGAAAAGACAAAGGATCCGGTTGATATTAAAATAATAATCGACTGGATCTTAAGTGAAAATCCTGCTACAAAGGTTCAGTTGTCTGCAAATGAAACACTTGACATAATTCCTACAAAAACCATTCGCATACCTGTTGATGCTGCTAAAGCTATTGAATCAGGTGCTGTAAAGCCTGAAGATTCGTCAAAGATTGTACCCTATATTGACATCAGGCTTAAGGGCAACTCAATTCTGAAAAGCCAGCTTATCATACTGGATATTCTGGCTCATAATGACTGGACAAGGCCAATATATTTTGTTACAGGATATCATAATGATGCATTCGGTCTGGAGGAATATTTCCAACTTGAGGGATTAGCTTATCGGTTGGTTCCGATAAAATCGGAAAACAAGAGTTGGGTTGATTACGGACGGATAGACACTGATATTCTTTATGATAACATCATGAATAAGTTTGTCTGGGGAGGAGCCAATGATGAGAATGTTTACATTGATTATAATCATAACCGGACTTTGACAGTTGTAAGGGCAAGACTGCAATATGCAAAGCTTGCAAAGAAACTTGTCGAAGAAGGCGAAAAAATTAAAGCCCTTGAAGTTCTTGACCGTTGCATGGAGATGCTTCCTTTTGAGCAGGTAAAATATGATCCTTATGTCCCGGACCTTATTGAGGCATATTTTGCTGCAGGGAACACTGAAAAAGCAGTTAAGCTTACAAATGATTATTGTAAACGGAACTATGAGCATCTTGATTATTACCTGAAGCAGTCTCAGTATATAATCAGTTCGGTTGAATATGAAATACAATCGGCAATTCAGTATACTTCCAAAGTGTCAATAGCATGCATGACTTATGGACAGGAAGACCTTGCCGGGGAAATAGATAAAAGGCTTGAAGTTTATTACAGGGATTATCTCAAAGACAGGATTCCTAATGACCAGAACTAGTCTATAGGGTAATCAGCGAGCGATAGTAGATTTCTTGTGCTTGAGATATTTTTCAAGCAGAGCCATGATCTTTTCCGGGTAAACGGGTTTCAGAATATATTCGTTGCATCCTGCCAGAAAGGCTTCTTTCTTGCTCTGCTCGGAAGCATAGGCAGTGAGCATAAGAACAGGCACATCCTTTCTTTCTTTTCGGAAGATCTTGATGCATTCGATGCCATTTACAAGTGGGACCAGAAAATCCATAAGGACGAGATCTATCTGAACAATTTCGTGGGTGATGAAATCAATAAAGTCTTTCCCGTTACGAAATATTTTTACTTCAGCACCTGTATTTTTTAGCAAAGTCTCATAATATCTGATAGAAGGAATATCATCCTCAACTATAATAATCTTTTTATCGGGAAACTGCAAGTCGTTGATGTTCAGTGTCATTTTCGGGGTTGGATATTCTTTGATAAAATTACTACATGTATCTGACAGAAAGTTATGATACCCTTGTAATTATTAACATTTTTTCAACAGGGTTTTAACATTTCGTATGCAGATTTACATTCCCTGGTAAAAACTTGCATATTCTTATGATAAAAATACTAAAATGAATAAACATGTTTGATTTTTTAACTGCAACAATTAGGGCTACCGTGTGACAGCATTTCAAGTTCTGAAGTAAGGTATTAACGGCATTTCCAGCTTGTTGTAACGCCTTTGTTGGATATCGGACTAGTTGCTTCTATTGCAATAAGATCAAAACCGCAATATTCTGCTTCAGAATCATAGCCATCATTAATTATATTCCCCGTGGCATCATCGGTCAGTACCTTCCTGCAGAATTTACAGTTTTCTGCTTCACAGGATGAGGCAGCCCAGCTCAGTAAGATAAATGATACGGTAAAAAGAATGATCCTCTTCATGGATTAACTTGTTTTTGCCAAATTTATAAAACTATTAATAATCAACTCCCGAAAGTTGTTTTATTATATTTTTATGCTGATTATGCATCATTTAAGAGAAATGCAAGTCTTTTGATCATACTAACGGGATACAATAAAAAAATTGTTATGGAAGAAAGTGTTTTAAAGGACTCGAAAATGAGAAAGCACGTTACTGTTGTCGGAGCCATTCATATTGGATTTGGATTACTTGGTCTTATCTGTGCACTTGCTGTTTTCTTTTTACTCAATTTTGCCAAGGGCTTTGTATCGGGAGAAGAAATTCCCACTATTGTTTTAGGTTTCCTTGCTGCCAGTCTTCCTTTGCTAATTGGATTTTTGTCAACACTCGGACTAGTTGGAGGTATAGGACTTATTGCCCTTAAATCATGGGCCCGCTATCTGATTATTGTAGTTGCAGCTCTCGGATGCCTGAACATACCTATTGGAACACTTAAAGGTGTTTATTCGCTGTGGGTGTTGTTACAAGATGATGCAATCAAATTATTTAATAATAATTAGAGAAACACAGCCTAAGAGCAGATCATTATATGTTTGGGAATATATTAAGGCTTACACGTAAGGCCCTTAATATTTTATCAGAAAATTTTTAAATTGTCCCAAAATCTGAATTTATGGCTGAAGACAACAAGATCATCTTTTCAATGTATCGGGTTGGAAAGATATTTCCTCCGCACCGACAGGTACTTAAAGATATTTCACTTTCTTTTTTCCTGGGAGCCAAAATAGGTATTATAGGGCTTAACGGATCAGGAAAATCAACCCTTTTGAAAATTATTGCCGGTATTGAAAAGGAATATCAGGGGGAACTTACTTTTCTTCCGGGTTATTCTGTTGGCTATCTGCCTCAGGATCCTCTTCTTGAAGAAAGCCGTACAGTAAGGGAGATCGTTGAAGAAGGTGTCAGGGAAATAATAGATATTTTAAAAGAATATGAAAAAATAAATTTAAGTTTCAGTGAGCCTGAAGTGTATGAAAATCCTGAAAAGATGCAGCAACTGATGGACAGACAGGTTGTGTTGCAGGAGAAAATTGATTATAACGATGGCTGGAATATTGAACATAAGCTTGAAAGGGCAATGGATGCTCTCCGTTGTCCTGACAGCAATGCAAAAGTGAATATTCTTTCGGGAGGGGAAAGAAGAAGAGTAGCTCTTTGCAGGCTTTTGCTACAGCAACCGGATGTTCTTTTACTTGACGAGCCGACAAACCATCTTGATGCCGAATCAGTGCAATGGCTTGAAACTACTTTAAAACAATACAAGGGCACAGTTATCTGCATAACCCATGACAGATATTTCCTTGATAATGTTGCAGGCTGGATACTGGAGCTTGACAGAGGTGAGGGGATACCATGGAAAGGGAATTATTCTTCATGGCTTGAACAAAAGGCAAGGCGACTTGAAATTGAAGAGAAGGGCAATATAAAGAGAAAGAAGATGCTCGAACGTGAACTTGAATGGGTAAGAATGTCGCCGAAAGCGCGTCATGCAAAGTCAAAAGCCAGGCTGGGTGCTTATGAAAACCTGTTAAATCAGGATGTTAAGCAGAAAGAGGAAAAACTTGAAATATTCATTCCAAACGGGCCCAGACTAGGCAATAAGGTAATAAAGGCATCTAATGTGTCTAAATCCTTTGGCGATAAGATACTATTTGAGGATCTTGATTTTGACCTTCCGCGTAACGGGATTGTAGGTGTGATAGGTCCCAACGGTGCAGGAAAGACAACTCTTTTCAGGATGATAATGAAACAGGAAGAGGCCAGCAGCGGCTCTTTTGAAATAGGGGATTCAGTTGTAATCGGATATGTCGATCAGAGCCACACAGCAATTGATCCGTTAAAAAGTGTATATGAAGTTATTTCCGGAGGCCAGGATGATATTATGGTAGGCAACAGACTTGTAAATGCACGTGCTTATGTGGCCAGATTCAATTTTACCGGGGCGGACCAGGAAAAGAAATGTGGTGTTCTTTCAGGAGGGGAAAGGAACAGGCTTCATCTTGCCCTTACTCTGAAATCCGGAGCTAATGTCCTTCTTCTAGATGAGCCGACAAATGATATCGATGTAAATACCTTACGTGCTCTGGAAGAAGGACTTGAGAACTTCGCCGGATGTGCTGTAATTATTTCACACGACAGGTGGTTCCTCGACAGGGTTACAACACATATGCTGGCTTTTGAAGGAAATTCAAAAGTTGTATGGTTTGAAGGGAACTATTCCGATTATGAGGAGAATTACAAGAAGAGGGTTGCAGATACAACCCCGGTAAGGATTAAGTATAAGAAACTGGTTTAGAAACGGTCTGGTAATCAGCAATCAATAACCGTATGTGAAATCTTTCTCCGTTGCCGGAATACCTTCTTTCATCCAGCGGGGCATTGGTTCGCCTTTGAGGTAATGGCCGAAGAACTGCGACATGCGAATCTGGAAATCCTTTTTATTCGGCAGTTTTAATGGCCAGTGAGGTTCTCCGGTATAGTTAAGCAGCCACGACGGTTTCCCAAGTCTGCGTAGGGCAATGAAGAATTCAATTCCCTGCCACCACGGGACATGCCCATCTTTATCATTGGCCATGATAAGGATCGGTGTGCTAACCTTTTCGATAGCAAATAAGGGAGAATTTTCCCAATAGAGATGTGGAGCCTCCCATATTGAAGCTCCAATACGGCTCTGCTCACGCTCATACTGGAAAGAACGATTCAGTCCTGTCTCCCACCTTATTCCTCCATAGGCGCTGTACATGTTCACAACTGGCGCTCCTGATTCAATTGCAGCAAAAAGATCAGATCTTGTTGCAAGATATGCAACCTGGTAACCTCCCCAGCTGTGGCCCTGGGCCCCAATATGCTTTTCATCCACAAAACCTTTTTCAATTATATGCATAATGCCGGGCATGACACAATTGTACGCACTCTGACCCGGATAACCGTCAACATAATGAACATCAGGATTAAATACAAGATAGCCATTGCTGGTATAATAATGATAATCAATTGTTGACCGGTGAGGCTCAGGGATCCGGTGCCTGTACATCTCATCTGAACTTTTTTCATAAAAATTGACTATCATCGGATACTTTTTTGAAGGATCAAAACCGGCCGGTTTATATAAAAGACCTTTTATCTCCTTTCCATCAAGCGAGAACCATGTTAGCAGTTCAGGACAGCTGCCCCATAGGAAATCCTTCTGCTGGGGATTGGCGTCTGTGAGTCTTTTGCTTTTGCTGAATGAAAGATCAGAAATTTCATAATCAGGAAACAGTTCAAATGTTTCTTTAGTAAATATTACTGCATCCGCATTCCGGGCTTTTACAGGGGTACCGAGATTATAATTTCCGCCTGTCAGAAATTCAGGATTTCCCGGTTTCTGAAGGTTAATCCGGTAAAATGCACTTTCTTTTGATACTTCGTTGAAAGCAGAAAGATATTGCATCTCTGAAGGATCAATATATTCGTTATCGTAATTAATGTTAATAAGCCTGTAAGTTACCCTGTTCTTTCTGCCATTCAATGTAAGATTGACCGGCTCATTCTTTGCTGAAGGGTCAAGAGACCAGATGTCATACCGGTCATATATTAAAAAGGCATTATCATCTTTCAGCCACCCGGCCACAGGATAGGGGGGAGCTATATTCGGCACATCATTAAGCTCATTGTAGCAAATGATAGTCCGCGGATTTGTAAGCTTGAATTCTTTCTCTGTTTTTAGTTCATAAGAATAGAATGAGCTGTCTGTATAATTATACCAGTAAATATATTTTCCGGCAGGAGAAGGTCTTATATTGGCTCTGATATTTGTCTTCAGCTTTTTCGGAGTACCGCTTATTATGTCAATAAGCCACATATCATATCTTACCGGACTTGATTCCCACATTTTTTCAAGCTCATACGGCAAATTTGACAGCGCCAGTACTTTTGCTGCGTCTCCTTTATCAATGAGTTGAACAAGGGGCATATCTGTATTACCCAGTTGAACAGTACGCTTCAGGTCATTGTGATATACGGCAAGATATGCTCTTTTAAGATCCCTTTCTTTATCAATTACCTGGACGGTGTGTAATTTGCCTTCTGCATAATGCCAGATATCAACATTAGGTTTTTCTTCATCAAGCATAGTTGTGTCCTTCAATTTAAATTCAGGAGATGTGCCAAAGAAAAGCCTTCTGCTTTTTTCTCCAAATGTAAGAGGATAGTTTTCATTTATTATCCAGCCTGCAGGGATTCCCGGATTTCCTTTTTCAGCAACTATTGTTGCTTTTCCACTGCCATTCCAGTAGCAGAGCGACCAGTTATTGCCGGTTTTGTCTTTTTTATTATCTGAAGAAATGAGAAATGCCGCCTGGTCAGCTTTTTTGGATAATGACAATTGTTTGTAATTTACGTCTTTAATGAATAGCTCATTCCGGGTTTTCTTTTCAAGATTTATCATTATCACCCCGGCTGAAAGGTTTTTGTCGTCTCCTGTTGTTGAGCACAGCAGGACCGGTGCTTCCTGTGCCAGGATATATCCAGTGACAAATTTTATTGTATCAGTTGTTCCTTCTGACAAATTCCGGATACAGAGATGATATCCGTTTTCTTCAGATTCTTTCTTTACAGTCTTATCTTTTTCTTTTGTAGTTATCGCCGGTTCACATTGCCAGACGATCCAGCCAGACCATTTTGCAGGGAGCCTGAAAGATTTTAATCTCATTATCGTGTCGGTTGTCATCTTCTGGATATCATATATGCCAAGCATGTTCAGAGGCATATTTTCCCTTTTTGTTTTTTTAAGCTTCAGTTCTCTTGTTTCCTCAAGGGTTGGTTTTATTGTAAATGTCAGGAATTTAGAATCAGCTGTGAATGCAATTCCTGAGGAGGATTTGAAAAAAGTCTTTTTATCCTTTTTGATTTCATACAATTCAATTGACGGATCTCCTTCCCAAGGTTCAATTACAAACCCGGCAAGTTCACCATTATTTGAAATTATTTTTTCGGTGATCCGGTTCCATTTTGCCAGGTCATTAATAGTTAACGGCCTTTGCAGTTGGGAAAATGCAGGTAGGAGAAAAACTGCCAGAAGCAACAATAATATGATTCTTTTCATAAGTATGATATCATTGGTTAATTTCTAAATTAAGGAATTGCAACTTCAATTATCACAAACATAATGAAATGATGGTCAGAAATATAAAATTGACCATCTTTATTCCGATTAATTATATTTGTATAAATATCAAAATTTAAAAACAAATGAAGAAAAGAACATTCATAAAAAGTTTACTCTTATCAGCAGCTGCTTTTTTCTTACCTAAGAAAGCAAGAGCACTTGAGTATTATCCAAATAAATCTGATAAGAAATGGGCGGTGCTATATGCGACATGGTGTGGCTCGACGAGGGATGCAGGTGTTTGGATTTCAGAGGGAATGGACGGGATAGCCAATGTATTTGATGTTCGTGAGAATCCTGATCTGTCGAAATACGATCATGTTGTAATAGGAGGAGCCATCCGTTCCAATGTAACATCACAGGAGCTTCAGGATTTCCTGAAACAGAACAGAGAAGTATTGAAGAGCAGGATAAGGGGATATTTTGCAGTTTGCGGAAACATGATGAGGCCTGTAGGTCCGGAGCAGACTAAAATGTTTATCGATAATCATCTGGCACAATTGACCGGAGTTGGTAATGTCCCTTCAAGAGTCCTTTTGGGCAGGATCACCTATGGACTGATGGAACCGGATGTAAGGAAACAAATGGAGGGATTCAAGATGCCCGAATATGATAATCTCAAACGGTCTGAGTGTATGGAATTTGGGAAGGAGCTGCTTAAATCTGTGTCATAAGGCAAATAAATTCCCTCATTTCCTCACTGAAAACTTATAGATAGTTCTTGACTTAAACTTAGTTCCGGGGTTTATTATTGTTGAAGGGAACCCGGGCTGGTTAGGGCTGTCGGGATAATGCTGGCTTTCGAGACAAAATCCTGATCTGGCTTTGAACTGTTTTCCTCCTGTTTCAGTTGGTTTTTTATACATAAGTCCATTGCCGGTAAAGAGTTGCATAGCGGGTTGATCAGTCATCATTTCCAATATCCGGCCGCTGACAGGATCATAAACCATAGCGTCAACTTTTTCTTTATTATCAAGTACGTAATTATGATCATATCCTGAAAAAACAGCGCCTTCATATGTATCTCCTATTCTGGAGCCGAATGTCTGAGCCGATGTGAAATCAAACGGAGTTCCTTTTACTGCGCGTATTTCACCTGTTGGGATCAATGTCGAATTAAAGGGCGTAAAAGCTGATGCCCTTAGAATCATTTCATGATCAAAAATATTTCCGTTCCCTGCACCATGAAGATTGAAATATGCATGGTTTGTGACATTTATAACACTCTTCTTATCAGTAGAAGCAGAGTAATCAATAATGATTTCATTCTTATTGGTCCAGGTGAATAGTACTTCTATTTGGATAGTTCCCGGAAACCCTTCCTCCATATCAGGACTTACATAAGTAAACCTGACAGCAGGTTTATTTTTCTTATTAATAAGTTCAGCGTTCCACACTTTTGTGTACCAGCCGCGAGGCCCTCCGTGAAGAGTATTAGGTTTGTTGTTTATCGGCAGATTATATTCCACTCCGTCAATGCTGAATTTTCCATTGGCTATGCGGTTGGCGTATCTTCCGATAGTTGCTCCTCCAAAATTGTCCTTTAAAATTGACTCAAGAACATAAGACCCAAGAACAACATTATCAATTTTCCCGTTTTTATCCGGAACTTCAACTCCGACAATCCTTGCACCATAATTAGTTAGCTTTAAAACATTTCCTGCTTTGTTTGTAAGAGTGAAGAGATATACTTCCGAATTGTCATGAGGACCAAGAAGCTCTTTTTTAACAGTGCCGGCATCTTCTTTTTGCAGATTGCTGAAGATCAGGGATAATACAAGAAAAACCAATGATTGAAGATTCATGTTCTGATTATTTAAAGGGTATAAGATTTTTTATACTCTTCAAATTTAATATAAAAGAATACAGATTTATATTTCTGTAAGAGAAATTACCGGATTATTAGCCTGTCAATGCAATGAGTTTAATTTATTACTGGCGGAGGGATCCTGTTATTATCGGAAAACATGACTCAGTCCTGATCTTTGATCCGCACTCGGTTTCAATTATAAGGATGGTTGGAGAATCTTTACCCGGGCCGCTTGAGTAATAAGTATAACCCAGGATACAAGTATATGGTAACCTGTTCCCCAGGGAGACCTTGTTATTTTATTTTACCGGCTGCGATAAATACCGGGTTCCTTAATATTAATCTATAAATGCGAATGGCAACATAAAAGTAAAATTATATTATTATTCGCATCAGTTGTTTTTACGGTAAATTCATTTTTCAGCACCTTTAGTGCTGACATAATTCAGGTTATCCCCATTAGGTTATTGATTCGGAAATATTCATATCAGAAACCTACCGGTATCACATCGTACTGTAGAGATACGTTTAAATAGTAAATCTCCGGGGGAACCACCAAACAATTATTTAACAAGTCAATTCTAAATTTATGAAGAATTGACGAATGAGTGATCTCCTTCTTTTGGATGGGCAAAAGCAATTCACATAATCTTCATAAATAAAAAAGGTGTCTCATTTATATTGAGACACCCTCTCATGTGCGATACTGTGAACAGAATGAGATAATCGATCCGATTCTGTTAATGATTTTTTAAGTCCTATTCAAAGAAAGGTACACCCTTGACAGCATATTTTCTACATGCTTCAATATTAAGGTCAACACCGATACCAGGTTTATTTGAAACAGTCACAAAACTATCCTTAACCCAGTCGCTTTCGTCGAAGGTTACTATTTCCCTGAACATAGGGTTAGTATGGAAGTACGACTGCCATTCCATTATAAGGAAGTTAGGAACTGATGCGCATACGTGAGCGCAAGCCATGGCACCGAGGAAGGAAGCAACCATGTGCGGAGCAAAAGGCACATAGTAAAGATTAGCCAGGTTGGCTATGCGCTGTCCTTCACCAAGTCCTCCGCATTTCTGCAAGTCGGGCATTACAGCTTCAACACCACCTATTTCGAGAAGTCTCCTGAAACCGTATGCCAGGTAAATATTTTCGCCGGCTGCGATGGGAGTACCGGTTTCCTGGGCGATAAGCCTGTAAGCTTCAACATTATCTGCGGGTATTGGTTCTTCGAGCCACATCAGATTCAGGTTTTCTACTCTTCTGGAGATTGCAAGTGCAGTGTTGAGGTCATATCTGCCGTGCATGTCAACACATATATCTATTTTAGGGCCAACTGCTTCCCTTACGGCAGCAAGCTGGTCATACATTCTCTGCAACTCACCCGGGCTGGCTGTCCAGTTGTACCTGTCGTATTTATCGGGATCAGCTGCGTAATCTATGTCGAACTTAACTGCATTGAATCCCAATTTAAGTCCTTCAAGGGCTGATTCGGCAAAGTCCTTGGGTGATGGGAACTGTGAACGGTACATAGCTGTATCGCTATATACCCTTATCTTATCGTGGAATTTTCCACCAAGCAGCTGATAAACAGGTAATCCCAGGGCTTTTCCTACAAGGTCCCACAAAGCAGTTTCAATTGCAGAAAGAACGGCAACATACATACCTGATTGTGCGCCTCCGAAAAAGCCTGCTCTACGCAGTTCTTCAAAGATCCTGTGTATATTAAAAGGATTTTGTCCGACAAGCCTTCTTCCAAGGTTTTGAACTAAGTGATAAGTTCCCTGGATAGCATCCACTCCTTCTCCGCATCCGTAAATATCCTGGTTGCTGAATATCTTGACAAAAAGACTACCACGGACATACCCGCATTGTACACTGGAGATTTTCAGTTCTGAAGGAGCTGAGGCTTTGGATGTTCTCTGTAAAGCGTCTTCAAGTCCCTTGCCGAAAGTAGCCATGGGGGCGACAGATGCCGCGGCTGTAATAGCTGCAGTTTTGCCTAAAAATGCTCTTCTTGAATTTGTTTTTTTCATAATCGTATTTTAAGTTTGGTGATAATTATTTGAATAAGAGTCTGTTATGCATTTAAAAATTTCTGTTTAAAATAGTCGGCTATTTGCGTGGAGCAATTTAATAAAAACATCAATAATTTAAATAGAATAGTCATAATAAAAAAGTTGCCAGTCTTATTATTCTGATATGATATTTTCCTATTTTTCTTTCAGTTTATCCGCAACTTTATCAAGAGATGACTTTATTTTTTTTATGGCCTCATCAAGTGCCTTTTCTTTTATATCGCTTTTCCCAGTAACAATTATAGGCTGCATATCCTTTATCCTTGCTTCAATCTTGCACTGCACATCATCACGACTTGTTTTATGAGCATTCTGATCGGAAAGATATACTTCAATACGGGTAATAATATCATCAAAGCGTTTTAGTGAAATATTGATTTTTTCTGAAACATATTTTTCAAATTTTTCTGTTATTTGAATGTTTTTGTCGGAGTTAAGCAGAATTTTCATTTTTTAGTTTGTTTAAAATAAATATGCATTCTCATTTTTCAGGCCTAATGCCATCCTTATTTTTTGCGAGGGTCGCTTCTGCAAATGTAATTGTTCATTTATTAATTTTCTGTTTTAGTTCAAAACATATTTCCTTTTACTGTCATTTTCTTTCGAATTGTAAGAAATATCCCAGTACTCCCTTTCATAATGTTGCCTGCATTTTTAACGGAGTAAATCTATTTTTCTTGTTTTTTATAAGCGAATCATTACTCAAAGAATCCGTCCTAAATTTGAGGACTGGGGTCAGAAATTAGAAGAGTGAAGCTGGTAGTGTAAAGAATTTTATGTGAATGGACAAAGTAGCTGTTTATGGTTGTTAATAACAGAAAGCCCTGCAAATAATTGATTTACAGGGCTTTCTGTAGTCCTACCAGGAATCGAACCTGGATTTAAGGTTTAGGAAACCTTCGTTCTATCCATTGAACTATAGGACCATTCTGGTCGCAAAAATATATCTTTTTTTTCTCATTCCCAACCTGATAATTATTTCCCGGAATCGGTAATTTAAATGTATGCCTTTTCAAAACTATCCCCTACCAGGCTTAATGTCATGTTGCATTGCGCCGTTCTTCATTTTGATTAATCACTTTAGTTTCATACTTTAACTTCTTAAATTTTCAGATATGAACTGGATTGATATCGTTATACTTATTATTCTTGGATTTGCTGTTGTTCGTGGTTTCATAAACGGTTTTGTGAAAGAAGTTGCAGCGCTGGCTGCTCTTGTTTTTGGTATATGGGGTGCAATAAAATTTTCGGCTTTTACGGCAGGAAAACTTTATGAATGGTTCGATATATCCGGCAAGTACGTTGGAATAATCGCCTTCCTGATAACTTTCGGAGTTATAGTTATTGTCATTCATTTTGTCGGTATACTTGCCGATAAAATTATTGATTCGGTTTCCCTCGGCTTTCTTAACAAGATTCTTGGCATGTTGTTCGGTCTTATAAAGACCGTATTGATACTGAGTGTTATATTTTGCATTCTAAATGCAATTGATGCCAAAAAGCCATTTTTAAACAAAGAGAAAATCGGAAAGTTGAAATTATATAATCCAATCTCGGATATTGTTCCTGCTATATTCCCGATACTGGGGGAAGGCAATTTTAATCAGAGTTTTGACAGGCTGAAGAAAAAACCTGAAGAAAAGCCGGAAGGAATCATAATTTGATCGTGTTTACTATATTTGCATTTCTCTAATCTTACCGTATATGAATTTTGTAGAAGAACTAAGGTGGAGAGGCATGTTGCATGACATTATGCCGGGCACTGAGGAGATGCTTGAAAAAGAGGTTACATCAGGATATATAGGATTTGATCCTACTGCTGATTCCCTGCATATCGGTCACATGGTGCAGGTTATGTTGCTTGTGCATTTTCAGCGAGCAGGTCATATTCCTGTAGCCCTTGTTGGTGGTGCAACAGGAATGATAGGAGATCCTTCCGGAAAATCGGAAGAAAGAAATCTTCTAGATGAGTCTACCCTGCGCAAAAATCAAGAAGGTGTTAAGAAACAGCTTTCAAAATTCCTCGATTTTGATCCTGCTAAAAAGAACAGGGCTATTATAGTTAACAATTATGACTGGATGAAAGAGTTTTCTTTCCTTGAATTCATACGTCAGATAGGAAAGCATATAACAGTCAATTATATGATGGCGAAAGATTCCGTTAAGAAAAGACTGGGATCAGATTCGCGTGAAGGAATGTCATTTACGGAATTCTCTTACCAGCTTGTCCAGGGCTATGACTTCCTGCATCTGTATAATGAGATCGGATGCAGGTTACAGATGGGAGGATCAGATCAGTGGGGTAATATTGTAACCGGAACAGAGCTTATTCGTCGTAAGGCCGGTGGAGAAGCATTTGCTCTTACATGTCCGCTTATCACAAAATCTGACGGTACCAAATTCGGAAAAACAGAATCGGGTAATGTATGGCTGGATCCGGAGAAAACATCACCATATAATTTTTACCAGTTCTGGCTTAATGTTTCAGATGAGGATGCTGCCAGATATATTAAAATATTTACACTCATCGGGCGTGAGGAGATAGAAAAACTTGTTGCAGAACATATTAATTCACCGCACGAAAGAATTCTGCAGAAAAGACTTGCAGAGGAGCTTACAGTAATGGTCCACTCACGTGATGATTATCAGTCGGCAGTTGAAGCATCACAAATACTTTTCGGGAAGGGGACAACTGAAACCCTGAAAAAGATGAATGAATCGACATTCCTTTCAGTTTTTGAGGGTGTCCCGATATTCGATATTAGCAGGAATTTGCTTGTCAAGGGAGTTACGTTCACAGCTCTTTGTGCCGAACATTCTCAGATTTTCAGTTCAAAAGGAGAGCTCAGAAGAATGGTACAGGGTGGAGCTGTTAGCCTTAACAAGGAGAAAATAAATGATCCGGATACCGTGATAGTACAGAACCAGTTATTGAATGATAAATATCTCCTGATCCAAAGAGGGAAGAAAAATTACTATCTTATAAGGACTGTCTGATCTTTATCTGAGGTCAGCTGCAATTATTGACACATCATCAAACAGATATGGATTTGTGTCAGGTATCCCGAGGTATCTGAACATCTTTTCAAGATTTTTTTCAACGGGGTCATTATTAGAAATATGACGGACTATCTCCCTTGTTCCTATATCCTTGCCATCTTCACCTTTTAATTCAGAAAGCCCGTCAGTATAACATATAAGTTTTGAATAACCTTTTATCCGGACCTCAGTTATGTAGGCAACCGGTATTTCATCAAGCATGCCAAGTCCGACACACGTTGAATCAAGGTATACAACTTCGTTTGATTCAGTATAGTATAATACGGGAGCATTATGTGCGGCATTGATATATTCAAATGTTTTCTCCCTGTGATCGTATCTTGCAATAAAAAAGGTTATAAAACTTTCTCCGGCAGCATTTGAATTAACAATTGAATTAAGCTTATGTATAAGTGTCTCAAGATGAATATCAGCTGTAAGAAGAGCTCTTAGGCTGGCCTGGAAATTTGACATCAGCAGAGCAGCGGACATTCCTTTTCCCGACACATCAGCTATGCATAAGCCGGTTTTTGTATCAGACAGCTTTATACAATCATAATAATCTCCACCCACTTCATAATGAGGATAATAGAATCCGGTAACAACAATCTGATGATTACGGGGCATGTGACTGTTGTCAGGGATAAGCATTTTCTGCATTCTTGCGGCCAGTTCAAGTTCTTTTTTCAGAGCTTCCTGTCGCAGACTCTCCTTGTGCAGCCTGATATTCTCAATTGCAACAATAATAATGGTTGAAATAGTCTGAATGAATGTAAGATGTTTAAGAACCGGGCTCATGCCTTCTCCCTCTTCTTCAATATCCCCAATAAAGATGAATGCAAGGTGAACATTATTATTGAACACAGGTAAGATAATATCTACGCCCTCAAATTCCATTTCTGCTGACACGTATGTGATATCATCATAATCAAGCAGTTTTGATTCAACATCAATTGTTTCCAGATGTTTCGGGAAACCCTCGTTCATAAGGCACTCCCAGATGTTGGAGCGTTTAAGGATCAGGATCTTGCCTATACCAAGACTATCCCTTAGTATAGATTCATATTTCGAAAGAAGTTCTTCCGTAGGAAGATTGGCATTGATTGATGTAGCAATATCAAGAAGCGAATCCAGCTTGAATTTGGAAATTTTAAATCTATTGGACAAATGCCTTTTATCTTTCATTTACGGTGTCAGCTTTTGACCCTTTCAATGTATATTTTTTCGCGGGTATCAATTTTAATTTTATCTCCGGTATTTATAAAAAGAGGAACCATTATAGTACTGCCATTTTCCATTTCTGCCTGTTTGGAGGCATTTGTAGCAGTATCCCCCCTGAGGCCTTTCTCGGTATAAACAACTTCCATTGTAATAAATTGGGGTAGCTCAATTGAAAGAACATTCTCTGTATCGGCATGAACTACAACCTCAACATTTTGACCTTCCATAAGGAATTCAGGATTATCAATAACAAATTCCTCAACATGTATCTGTTCATAAGTCTCGAGATGCATGAAATGGTAACTGACATCATCTTTATACAGATATTGATAGGGACGTCTTTCAACTCTGGCAACATTCACTTTTGTTCCTGATGGAAAAGTGTTATCAAGTACCTTTCCGGTTTTTATGCTCTTCAATTTTGTTCTCACGAAAGCGGGTCCTTTGCCCGGTTTCACATGTTGGAATTGTACAATTGTATACAGATCATTGTTGAATTCTATTACAAGTCCATTCCTGAAATCCGCAGTGGTAGCCATAAATATTAAATAATTATACTATTTTTTCTTAATATCAAGCGGGTAAACAAGACCTTCGTAATTTACCAGCTCAACCATAAATGCACCCACAAAGATATTAAAACGAATTTTAACAGGAATAAAATTTTTATCAGCAGAAAACCAGATTGTAATATCTTCCTTAGTTTTGAACAGTCTTCCCACCTCTGTTGCCGGGTTGAATTTGTAGGCTTTCAATTTTCCAGCCTTCGTCTTAATTTCTTCGCTTCCAATATATTTCAGTGATATCGGGTAGAGTTCATCAGTGAACCATGTTGTTATTGTAATTACATCACCGACTTGTATTGTATCGATACCTGGAAGGATACGGTTACGGAACCAGTAAAAGCATGAAAGGATGTCGTGAATCCCTTTTTCAGCAATATGGATCCCCGTCAGATCACTTGTCAGTATAGTTGAATCCTGTCGTGTATTATGGTCAAAGGTCACAACATTATATCTTCTGTACTTACCTTCTTTAATATTTCTTATTGATTTTACTGGCAATTCACTGTAGGGATCGATAAAGCTTTCGTATATGTCTCTTACTGCAAACAGGGCATCAACAATCCCTACTGTCCTTCCGTCAAGGATTGAGTGCCAGAGCTCCCGTCCGGAACTTATATCCTTCACAAGTTCAAGTGAAACTTCTCCTCCGGTTATCAATCCATAGTTTATTGTGTAAAAAATCTTTTCTCCTGGCTGATAGGCAGTAATTTGTCCTTTTGCATTGAGAAGCAATGCCATTGTCAGATAGAATATTAAAAATGATCTCTTCATATTTTTTAAGATCGTCAAGCGATTTTAAGATCATCAAGCAATTTATGGGCCAATTTATTATCTCAGGATATTTTTAACAGGTTTTGAGCTTATAAAATCTTTCAGATAAAATGGTTCAAAATATGCGACATCCTCAAAACATTTATTTTTTAATGCTTCGTATGCAGGAACCCGCATAAATGATGCCGATAACCTGAAATCATCAAAAAAGAATACATTCCGGCGTTTCAATATTTCCCTGCATTTGTTTGCGCCATTGCCAAAAATAAAAATCCGGGCTTTTTCCGGCAGATCATTGAATGAATCTTCCATAATTATCTCTGCACGGGTACTTTTAACAGTCGTTCCGGTACTGTTGATTATTGAATAATAGATTTCTGTTCTTCGGGCATCCAGGACAGGGCAGAAAAGATCGTCTGGATCAAATGAATATTCATCCCTTACAGAAGCTGTAAAACCATGGAACATTGAGATTGTAGTATCTATACCGATAAGAGGGACTGAGGAGGCAAATGATATTGCCTTTGCCGTTGATACTCCGATTCTTAATCCCGTGTATGAACCAGGGCCCTTGCTTACAGCTACGGCTTCGAGATCGGTTGTCCTGATATTGGTTTCTTTCAGAACTTCATCTATAAAGACAGTAAGGGAAGAGGCATGAGATTTATCTATATGATTTTCTCTTGCCGTTATTACCTGATCTTTATCGCATAGTGCGACAGAGCAGATTGTTGTTGAAGTCTCCAGGCATAGTATCATTTCTTCATGCCGTTTTCTGCAAACTATTTTTCCTTATACAGATCATCTTTCTTTACTATTTCAACAAGAGAGCTGTCTGATAATTTCTTATTTATAACGCTGAATGGTGCAGAGATCACTTTTACACTATCCCCGATACCTGAAACTATTTCAATATAGCTGTTATCCTGTATCCCTGTTTTTACATCCTTTGCATAAGCATATTTCCCATCGGTAGCAAAAACAATAGTACGGATTTCATCTGATGTTCCTGATCCTGTCTTTGTTGTGTCAATACGTGTTGTAACTGATTGAATGGGGACAGTCAGAACATCCTCCTTTGTTTCTGTGAGAATTTCAACAGTTGTTGACATACCTGGTCTGAAGGGATTACCGCCATCTTTTGCAAGATCCTTGTATGAATCGGGGAGGATAAAGATCTTGACGTCAAAGTTTGTGACCTGATCTGCAGATGTGCCTGTAGTCTTTGCAGAGTTGGCTATTTCAGTAACTACTCCTTTAAACTTTCTGTCGAGATATGCATCAACTTCAATGAAGGCAGTATCTCCAGCGCTTACCCTTACAATATCGTTCTCATTTACTTCAACCTGGGCTTCCATTCGTGAAAGATCTGCAATACGCAATATTTCAGTACCGGCCATCAGGTTTGTGCCGGCAACCCTTTCTCCGAGCTCAACGAGAAGCATTGAAACGGTTCCCGACATCGGGGCATTTATTGAGGTTTTTATAAGATTCTCATCAGCCTCTTTAAGGGAAGCTTCTGAACTGATGACTGAATATTTTGCAGCATCGACTTCTGCCTTAGCCACATTATATGATGCTTCTGCCTGTTCAAAATCAGATTTTGAAATAGTTTGTTCTGCAAAAAGCTGTTTGGTTCTGGCGAATGACAATTCTATCTGTTTGAACTGTGCTTCAGCCTGAGCCAAACGCGCTTTTGCTAAACTTATTGCAGCAAGAGAACGGTCTCTTTGGGAGATATATACATCGGGTCTTATCCTCAGGAGAAGTTTCCCTTTTTCAACCTGGTCTCCTTCTTTTACATTAAGTTCGACTATCTCACCTGATACATCAGGTGAGATCTTAACTTCCTTCTCCGGCTGGATCTTGCCATTTGCCGTTATGGTCTCTGTTATCTGCCGCCTAGAGGCATGCTCTACAGCAACCTTGACTGTTAAAGCTTTTCCAAACCAGCCGGCTTTTTTCCCAATAATTGCAAACACAAGAAGAACAATTACTGCTATTATTAATATTCTTAATATTTTATTTTGTTTCATGGTTTCAGGCCAGATAAGGTTAATTTATTTGATTCAAACTGAGTGGTAATCCTTTATAAAAATCCAAAAGTTTTGTTTTAAAAATGTATTCATGTTTAGCCTGCGACATATCCGACTGAGCATTGAGAAGCTGTGTTTTTGCAGCATTGTAATCAAAAGGAGTCACCATTCCAACATTGAATTTTTGTTCGGTGTACCTGAATGATTCTTCCATGGCTATAACAGCTTTCATGCTTGCAGTGAATTTTTTTAAAGCTGCTGTGGCATCAGTATAGGCCTGCTGGATATTTTTATACAATTTTTTCTTTTCTCCTTCAAGGATATAGCGGCTGTTCTCTATCGATATTTTTGAATTGGCGATATTTCTGTTGATCTGCCATCCGTTGAGTATAGGGATTGATAGTGAAAATCCCACCCCATAGTTAAGGTTGTCATTTAGCTGTTCGGAGAACTTGTAGTTTTCAGTGGGATTGCTCATCTTGATTGCAATATCGGAAAAACGTGTTGTAATTGAATGGTTCATCGACAAACTTGGGATCCGGCTTCCGTTGGCTATTTTGAGATCATATTCACTTATTGTCAGGTTCAATTCTGCGCTTTTTATTTCAGAACGCGATTTCAGGGCAAGATCAAATATTTCATCAACGGTTTCTGTAATAATTGAGTTAGTGTCGATAAGGATATCGGGAACTGAAATCTGAAAACCAGTGGGAGAAGACAACTCAAGCATCTGGGTAAGTGTAAGATAAGATAGATCCAGCTGATTCTTAAGGTTGATAAGCTGTAGTTCCTCACTTGCAGCCTGGGCTTCTATCTGGAGGAGATCCCCTTTAGTAATGCTTCCGGCATTGAGCATCTTATTTGTCTTATCTATCTGCTGTTTTGTTATCTGAAGCTGGTTTTCCGTAGCAGAAACCAGCTCCCTGTTCAGAAGTATCTGAAGATATGCAAGAGCAATATTCATCGATATGCTGTTCTTTATTGTCTCCAGATCCATTTCACTTGCAAGCAGCTGATATTCATTTTTTTTGATTGTATTATAATTCTGGAGGCCCTTGAAAAGACTCATATTCCCACCGGCATAAAAACTGTTTGACTGAATGTTCTGGTTCTCTGTATATTCATAAGTAGTTTCATCGAGGGCACGGCCAAATGAATAATTATGAGTTGCCTGACCGTTCAGTGTTGGCAACAGGTTCAGTTTTGACTGTAGAAGCAGGTTCTTCTGATATTGTGTCTGCAAAACCTGCTGCTTGATTTGGATATTATTATCAATTGCATATTTGATACATTCTTCAAGAGACCATAATTTTTCCTGGGAAAACATTAGCCCGGAAGACAGAATTAAAAAGGTCATGATGAAGGAGAAGATTTTTCTCATTATATTTAATTATTTAACTTCGATTGTTTCGCAATTCATCTATTATAAAGTAAGTGATTAATATGTATGCTCTATGTAAGTTCGATCAGAAGCCTGTATTATTATTACTGATAAAAATTATGGTTACGAAATTACACAATATCTTCATTCCATATTAAGGAACCATTTAAAAGGTGAATGATATTATCCAGATGAGAAATTCTGAAAAGCGGGTTTTGGATTTTTTTGACCCTAATGTTAAAATAAGTATCTTTAGCTGGATTTAAATCAGTAGAATTATGTTACATTATAAAGAGTTAGGCTTGGTGAATTCGAGAGAATTATTCAAAGCTGCAATGAAAGGTGGATATGCTGTTCCGGCATTCAATTTTAACAATCTCGAGCAGATGCAGGCAATAATAAGTGCCTGTGTTGAAACGAAATCCCCTGTGATACTTCAGGTATCAAAGGGTGCAAGAAAATACGCAAATCAGACACTCCTTCAGTATCTGGCAAAAGGTGCTGTGGAATATTCAAAGGAATTAGGCTATGCAATTCCGATTGTCCTTCACCTTGATCACGGTGATTCATTCGAGACGTGTAAGTCATGTATTGAAACTGGTTTTTCATCAGTTATGATTGACGGATCTCATTTTCCGTATGAGGAGAATGTAAGGCTGACACGGCAGGTTGTTGAATATGCACATAAATTTGATGTTACTGTTGAAGGTGAACTTGGAGTGCTTGCAGGAATTGAAGATGAGGTGTCATCGGAACACACTTCTTATACTCGTCCTGAGGAAGTTGAGGATTTTGTAAAAAAAACGGGAGTTGACTCACTTGCAATATCAATAGGTACATCTCACGGGGCTTTCAAATTCAAGGTTAAACCGGGTGAGCTCCCGCCTCCATTGCGTTTTGATATCCTTGAAGAATGTGAGCGGCGTATACCGGGATTTCCTATTGTACTTCACGGCGCTTCATCAGTCCCGCAGGATATTGTTGATGAGATCAATAAATATGGCGGTAAATTAGAAAATGCTGCTGGTGTTTCGGAAGATCAGCTGAGACGGGCAGCTCGTTCTGCTGTCTGCAAAATTAATATCGACAGCGACGGACGGCTTGCAATGACTGCAGCAATACGCAAAGTATTTGTTGAAAAACCAGGAGAATTTGATCCGAGAAATTATCTTGGCCCTGCCCGTGATAAACTTAAAGAATTATACAAGCATAAAATTGTCAATGTGCTTGGGAGTGCCGGGAAAGCCTGAGAAAATACAGGGTTGTTAACGGCCTGAACAAGGGAATTATTGATCAGGGAAATATTTAAATGCGGGATCCTGTTACTGTAGAATTGCAGGACGAGAGGAGGATCATATAAAGTTTTACATAGGTTTATTGATTGGCAGTTAAGATATTACAGATATTATACCTATATTCTGTTGACAAACTTTTTTATTTCTGCTCTTTTCTGAATAGCCGTTTTTATATTTTTAACATTGGAAATAAGAGACCGTAATAAGTGAGGCATTCAATACGTAAGGAAGAACGGCTGAAAAGGACCAACAAGCTTTCAGTAATGCTGAACAGCAGAGAGATGAAGGTTTTGGGTATGTATTGTGAGCGTTTCAGGGTCAAGAACCGTTCTGAGTTTTTCAGAAAAACGATTATGAAGGCTATACTTGAAAGGTTTGAAGAAGAACATCCGTCACTCTGGGAAGAGCCATCTCTTTTTAAACAGGAATCTTCCAGATAGTTTTTGTATAATATTCCCCTTTTTATAATTTTACATAATGCTTTGACTTAGAAAGGCAAGAGCTGAATTTAGTTTTAAGTTAAGGATTGACGAAGATTTTTAATCCAGTTCAATGTATCCGGATACATTATATATCAAATCAACAAGAAGGTCGCCAAAGGTTGTCATGAATAATGAAAGAATTTTCATTATGGGACGTTCTATAATTGAAAATCCCACTTCTTTCTATGAACCGGTTATAGCATGGATAAGGGAATTTGTTAAATCATGGGCTGGAAAGACAATCATTGACCTGGGTTTTGAATACATAAATACAGGTTCAACAAAATGGCTTTATATAATACTGAGGGAACTGTCTGCAAGGAAACAGCTTGCGGAAAATGTTGAGATACGCTGGCATTATGAAAGGGGCGATGAAGACATGTACGAACTGGGACTTATTATAAGATCCCTAGTGAATTGTCAGTTCTCCTTTGTTGAGGTCAGTGCAATGAATGATAAGCTTTACGAATGAATTTTTCGGTGGAACTGCTGATCCGTTTTTCCGGGATTTATTAAATCAACTTGCAATCAAAAAATTTTAATTAGTTTTGCATCATTGGAAGATAATCCATTGACCCATGGTGTAATTGGCAACACATCGGATTTTGGTTCCGCAGAGTCCTGGTTCGAGCCCAGGTGGGTCAACAAAAGTTGCTCCTTACCTTTTGAATGGTTATGCCATAGCGGAATAGCTTATAATCAACAATTTAGACAGTTCTGTCATTTCAGTCCTTCCCATGTTATATGTATTGAATTTAGCTTAGAAAAGAAACAAATTAGGAAAGAAACTTTTAGGGTGTCCCAATGCGGAAAACAGGAAAAGATATCACGGCCGCCGGTATTATGGTATTAATCACGGTTTTCAGAATTCATTTCCTGAAAGCATCGTTTCTTTCCACAGGCCTAATTTCCTTTTCCTGGCCTTTCGCGCCAGTTCCACAAATGTTTCAGCATATCTCACGTTTGGCGGAGTGGTCATAACAGTGGCATAACCTTTTCTGACCATTCTGGCATTTACAAAGGTGCCATCCTCAAGATACACATATGCCAGTGTGCGGCCGTACCGATCAAGAGTGTCAATGTCGTATTCGAGCCTTACCCTTTTCCCGTCTATCAGGCTGGTCAGGTAGCGGGTTGATTCCTCCCCAAAGGCAGTTTTTACCTTGTTCCTGCTGTTCCTGGTCTCGGGTGCGTCGATACCTGTGAGTCTTATCTTGATCCCCTTTTCGCTTCCGTCGTCAACCCAGAAAGTGTCGCCGTCGACTATTTTTGAAACAGGATAAAAAACTGCTTTTTCTCCGGACTTTCTGTTGCGCTGGGCATTCATCGGCAAGGCCAGCATTAAAACCGCAAACAGCATTATAAGCTTTTGATTCATCTGTTTACCCATAGTTTATGTTATTTAAACGTTTTCCACAGCCTTTTATGTTTGATAAATTCTATAAGTTTTCGTTTGCCACTGCAACGGCTGGCCGCCAGGATTTTATACCCGACCCTTCAAATGCTTACGCAATTACGACCCTCTGATAAGCAGGTTTAAAGTTGAAAAAACCCATCAGAATTAATTCTGATGGGTTTTTTCCAATTACGCTTATATTTTCAGGGTAATCTTTTGACCATGCTTTAATTTTCGCTTGGCCTACCGATTATTCCTCTGTTTAATTTAATTCCCAACCTGGATTTTGACCTAAGTTAGGTGCCCTTTTCACATCAGCATCCGGTAAGGGGAATAAGTAGCTTTTAGGACTGACAAATGCCCGTGTTGGATACGTATCTGCAGGTCTGTATTCATAATGAGGATTATTTGGATTCGTTACAGTAACTCCATATAAGTTGTAATATTGTTGATAGTAAGGTTTTCCAATCTCTGAAGTCATAGTTTGTCCTTCAAATATTTTCCAACGGCGTTCATCAAAATATCTGTGATCCTCGAAGCAAAGCTCAATGCGACGTTCATTTCTAATTCTCTCACGCAATTCTGCTTGTGTCATTCCGGAATAGGCGGGCATGCCGGCACGGGCTCTGATTTCGTTGACGTACTGGTAAGCTGCATCCGGACCTTCTGCCTCATTAACAGCTTCTGCCGCATTTAGCAGAATTTCTCCATATCTGTAAGATGGGAAAGCCATTATCGGAGTACTTGGAACCTTATATGATATTTTGTTCACGTATTTTTTACAATAATATCCTGTCAAAGTACCCCCGTGAAGCTCTTTGTAATCTCTTCCGTTAGGATAGGAAACATCTACCATACGATACTCTTCCTGTTCTATATCTCCCCACATCATCCCATGGTGAAATATGGTCTGGGAAAAACGTGGGTCGCGGTTAACATAAGGATTTTGAGGGTCATATGTAGGATCTTTATCAATTGGCAGGCCATTGATTGTTTCATAACAATCGACCAGGTTTTGAGTTGGATTAGTACGACCATTAGCGGTAATTTGTCCGGCAAATCCACAAGGAGCCATTTCCGTATTAATAAAGGTGGTTGCCCAGGGTTCAGGACATAGAATGAATTCATAATTCAACATCGGAGTTATTGTAAAACACTCGTAATAATCATTGTCCGGATCTCCTGTACTGTACAATCTATAAGGATTACTTTGCTGATTATTAACCGAGATGAAATCTCTGGCAGCCTGAGCTGCTTCAGCCCAGTATGATGGATTATTACCAGTGTTATTCAACTCAGAAGCACGATAGAGAAGAGCCCGGGATTTTAATGCATAGGCTACGGCTCCACTCACACGTCCCCAATCTTCAGTTTCATTAGGGTAACGGAATGGAAGAATGTTTTTTACCTGATCACACTGATCCGCAACCCATTTTAATGCTTCTGCCGGAGGAGTACGTGTCATATTCATCTCTTCCGCACGGCTTATTTCGAATACAATTGGTATTCCTTCTTCATTTTCACCAATAATTGGAGTAGCACCAAAATAGCGAATTATTTCAAAATGGAACATAGCACGCAAAAGCTTTGCTTCAGCCATATAACGATCGTATAATGCACTACCGATAACAGTTTTTTTGGCATTTTTAAGAAATTGATTAGCTTTTCTTATTGCAATAAAATTATCCCTCCAATACGTATTTAGAAATGGATTATTTGTTGCATCATAACTATCGGTTTGTACACCATGATAATAATGTACGTTCCAATAAGAAACCGCATTGTCAGTCATGGCATCGCGGAAAGATCCCAAAAACTGGCCATTATGAAAACCAAGGAAACCATCTGTTTGATAGTTATACATGTTAGCCAAAAATCCACGGGTATTAACTTCACTGGAGAATACATCATCTTCTGTTAATGTAATATCATATTCCTTTTCAAGGAAATCGGTACATGAGACCAAGACAAGGGATAATAATAAGCCTGTAGTATATGTTATTAATTTTTTCATCTTATACTAATTTATTAATTTAAAAACTTAGTCTTATTCCCAATGAATAACTCTTGGTTTTCGGATACCACCAGAGATAACTCATTGGTTTTTCGGGGTCAACATCTTTGGGTAAATTCTTAGCATAATACATTAAATTATAGCCACTAAAGTAAAATCTACATTCAGAGATATTTGCTTTGGCAATTAATGATTTAGGCAATGAATATCCAAACTCTACATTACGAAGAGAGAAAAAATCTCCCCTTTTTATCCAAACATCATTTTTGTAGGTTCCGGAACCTCTGTCGCTACTAACGGGTTCATAACCGCTATAAGTTGGCCGAGGCCATTTGGCATTAACATTACGTGGATCATTAGGGTCGCTGGTATAATATCCCCAGACATTAACTACTTCCTGAGTTCCCATGTTTCCCCATCCCGACCAGGCCATGGCAGGAGATAAGAATACCGAACGATTTAAGTATGCATCCACTAACAAGCGGATATCAAAACCTCTCCACCCTATGGTAAGATTTATCGATGGAATCAATTCGGGTATCATTGTATAAGTTTCCGGAATCATATCAAGAACGTCAATCTGACGGTCTCCATTTAAATCTTCGAAAACAGCTGTACCCAAGCTCTGATTACCACTTGAAGCAGTATTATAAGGATATTTTTCAGGATTATCAATGGCATCTTGCTGGCTGGTGGCAATTTTTGCCGGATCATTTGCCCATTGAACAAACTTATAGACATTCCATCCTCCTAAACCGTAAGTGTTGGAGTACGCTTGCTCATACAAAGTTGCAACTTCGGTATTATCATAAATACGTTTTCCGGTTTGACGTTGCCATTCAACGTTAGGTGGCAACTCATCCATTTCTGTTATTATGTTGGTATTCCAGGTTACCTGTCCTAATATAGAGTATCTAAAATTTCCGATTCGATTTTGATGTCCTAAGGATATTTCAAATCCTTTGGTTTCTACTTTTCCATACGAATCAGTAGGTGCTGTAACACCGAATAGAGCAGGGACATTAGCACGCTGAACAAGAATACCGGAACGCCATTCTTTAAATACATCAATAGTTCCATACAATTTCTCATGAAAGAAATCGAAATCTAATCCCAGATTCAACATGTCTGAAACTTCCCACAAACTATTAAAGTTTCCTGCTGTGCTTTCGTATACTCCATCAACTTGAGATCGGGTAGTACCGAAATCGTATCCGTTACCCAGAACATATGTTCCCTGGTAAGGATATTTAGCGGTTCCGGTATTGGACTGTCCTGCACGTCCAAAAGATGCTCTAAGTTTTAACAGGTTGATATTTTTGTTATTTAACCAGGATTCCTCGGAAAGAAGCCAACCGACCGAAGCTCCCGGGAACCAGCCATAACGATAACCCTTTGCATAGTTGTCATGTCCCATGTATGACACATTTCCTGAAAATATGAATCTGTTATCATACACATAAGTAGCTTGTCCGTTGTATGATAAATACCGGTTAGAAGATGTAGAACCCGTGAATACATTTTTATAAGTACGTAAAAATGCCTGAGCATTCACTGAGTGTTTTCCAAAGGTATTATCATAAGCCAGACCGGTTCTGAAATTAGTATTGAAGGCATACTCAGCAGTGCTTACACTTGGCGTTCCCAACGCACGAAAAGTTCTGTAACGGGTATACACAATTTCTGAAGGATCATTTAATTCCGTAACCTTGGTGTATGCGTAATTAAACTGATCCATACTGGCTGATTGGTTGAATCTAAAAGCTTCGAATGAGTCAAAGCTAATGATGGCATTTGCTTTTAATCCGGGTAATAAGGCATCTAATTTACCTGTAACATTAGCGGTGCTATATATGCCACGACGACGTTCCTGGGCTAATCCGGTACCGGCAATATAACGTCCGGCATTTTGAGCTGTAGCCGATCCATGAACTGAACCGTCCGGATTAAAAGGAGGCTCCATGGGATTAACTTCAATGTTCCCAAATGTTAAAAGATTAAATGTACTTGTGTTGGGGCGCCGGGTAAAATCAATACGTCCTCCTAAATCCAATGATACATTAAGAAAATCGGTTACATTTATATCCACATTTGATCGAAGGTTGTAACGGTTTAATTTAGTTTGAGTGCTATAATCGTTATACTCCGCCCAAAATTTATTCCAGAGACCTTCTTGTAATAAATGGGATAAAGAAACAAAATATTTTGTAGTGTTGTTTCCTCCGCTAACCGATACATTAGTTCTACGCTGAGGTGCATTTCTCCTATAAAGTTGGTCATTCCAGTCTGTGTTATAATATCTGTATTGAGCCATTCCCTCAAGTTTTTCTCCATTGGACACACGACGATACATCTCTATATCTTCATCTGAAAAAATTGGGGCTTTTCCATCCAAATCCATAACCCGGTTACGAGTAATGGCCATATTATATGCATCCTGATTTTTCATTTTGCCTATACGATTCAGAAAACCCATCTCATGGGTTAATGAAATCCTTGCCCGGCCGGCTTCTCCTCGTTTTGTAGTTGCCATAATTACACCATTGGCACCTCTCATTCCATAAATAGATGTAGATGCAGCATCTTTTAAAACTGTAATATTTTCTAGCGGGAAAGCATCCAAGAATGACAGATCTCTCTCAACATCATCCACAATAACCAGGGGTGCACGGGCCCGACGATTCATCGTTCTTATACCACGGATAAATATAGCTGTTGCTGCCTGGCCGGGTTCACTACTCCATTCATATGCTTCTACACCAGTAACTGTTGAAGGCAGGGCATTTTCCAATACTATTACCGGAAATTTTTCCAGTTCTTCACCAGTAACTACAGAAATAGCTTCTGTTACAAGTTTTTTTTGTTTTCTGCCAAATGCAACAGGGGTAGTATGTATATATTCATCTAAGTCAGGTTCCAGTGTAACCTGAAGGGTTTCTCTAATATCTGCTGTTACCGTTTTGATTAGATATCCCTGAAGTGTAAAAACAATTCCGTCTCCCATTTTTACGTTCTTCAAACTAAAGTTACCGTCTTTATCGGAGATTACGAAACGAAGAGATTCTTCAACATTAACGACAACACCAGAAATTGGATTTCCTTCGGGGTCCGTAATTTTTCCATTCAAGACATGTTCCTCTTGCGCAAAGGTCGTGATCGCGATAAGAGAAAATATTCCTATCAGCAAAAGCCTGAAAACTCGTGCTGGATTATTATTAATATTTTTCATATTTTTCATTATATTACATATTATATTCCATATAGTATAACTCAGTTAAAAGATTACCATCCAGCATTATTTTGCATACCTGTTATCCAAATCTCTGATTCCGGAATAGGATAGAGGTACATTCTCTGTTCAAAAACACGATTTTGGGCAACTTTTCTAGATATAGTACCATTTGAATTAACATCAATTCCATAAATATCACGTGAAAGAGCTTCAACAGCTACATTCCAACGACGAACATCCCATGTTCTATGCTCTTCAAAAGCAAGTTCCACTGTTCTTTCTTTACGAATGAAATTCCGCATATTCTCTTTTGAAGAAGTCAAATCAGTGCGATCTTCTACATTACCGGTTATACCTGCACGGTGACGTATTTCATTCAATGCATCATAAACTTCTGGAGATGGGCCACCTGCTTCATTCAATGCTTCAGCATAATTTAATAAAATCTCAGCGTAACGTATAAAAATCCAGTTACGGTAGCTGTTACCTGTATGGTCAGCACTTAAAATATTTTCAGGAATATATTTACGTGTATAATATCCTGTAGGTGTGGAATTGGCATTACCAATCGGATTATCGCGTTGACCCAGAATTACATTTATTATTCCATCACCCCAGGATACACCATGATGCAATACTGTTGCAGCAAGACGAGGATCCCTGTTACTCCACATGTCTTCATCAGAGTAACCGCTTGTACTATTTATAGCAGGTGTTGTGGCACCGCTATAAACGGGAGCTCCGGTTTCATCATATGTTGCAAAAGGAGAAGAGCCGTCTATCATATCGTACATATCGACAAGGTTTTGAGAAGGGCATAAACCTCCGCTACCACCTTCTCCAACGGGTGTATCATTGCTAATTCCGTTCCATCCAATTTGTCCACCGTTACGATAAAAGATAACTTCTCTGTTACCTCCCTCGTATGGTGTTCTGAGAATTGCATTTGTATAAGCAGTTTTCCCGTCAGGATTAGTGTATAAAAAATAATTACTACCATAGTCATCAATGAAGCTTTTGGAAGCATCTGCTGCTTCAGCCCAGGTGATACCTGATTCACTGCTAAAGCGTTCACTTGCCATATAAAGCATTATTCTTGAAGCCAGGGCTCTGGCCATTGGTTTGCTGATTCTTCCGGCATTTGCAGATTTAAAACCATCCTCATATGACATTAATCCACTTTCGCAGTCTGCTAATTCTTCCAGAATAAAATCTATAACATATTCCTTAAGACTGGGACGTGTTGTATAATTATTTAATGCCTCATCACCTAAGGGATCAAGTACTTCTTTAACTATGGGAACAGGCCCGTATCTAAGAAACATTTCCCAATAGAAATATGCACGTAAAAAACGGGCTTCAGATTTATAGTTTAATTTATCTGTTTCATATTTTTCGGGACTTAAATCAGAGGCTTTAGGTACAAAGTCAATTCTCGTCAAAATTGTATTACATTTGCGAATTCCACTATAATAATGCTTCCAGGTATCGGCTAGTTCATTCATACCAGCAGTTCCGTAATAATTTCCGATATTAAATGAAGTACGAACACCACCAGTTGAATAACTGGTTTGGGCTAAATCTGATGCTGCATCCAACCATGAATCCCGAATTCTCAATGCTCCATGGCGTAAAAAAGCATAGGTGTCGAAATGAAACTGCTCTGCAGTTGCCCAGTTACTAAAAACCTGAGCTTCTGTTAACTCATTACTGGGATCTTTATCGAGGAAGTCGCCGAACATATCCTCACATGAGGTTAACGTAATAGCGGAGATCCCTATTGCTAAAAATATTAAATATATCTTATTCATGATTATTAAAATTTAACGTTAACTCCACAATTTATTGTTTTCATAATAGGATAACTGTTAGAACCGTTACTTTCCGGATCAGCAATCCCATTTAAATGGTCCCAGGTAAATAAGTTATTGGCATTCACAAATACTCTTAAATTGCTTATACCAGCTTGTCTTGTCCATGAGGCAGGAAGCGTATAGCTTACTTCAATGTTCTTTAATCGTAAAAAAGCTCCATTTTGCAGGAAAAATGAATTTAAACGCTGATTATGGTCTCCATAGTTATCGTAATGTAGTAGCGGATATTTAGCATTGGCTAAATTGTATTCCTGGCTTTTGGAAGGATCCCAGCGGTTCAGATGATGTTCTTTCACCTTGCCTCCATCTATAAATGCATACATTGCTTCTGCATCATAATAACGGCTCACATGATTTACACCCTGTAAGGTGAAATTGAATCCGAATCCCTTATAGCGAATACCTGACATTAGCGAATAGGTGGTTTCAGGAATATCACTATATCCAATGGCTGTTACATCACGGTCATCAATATAACCATCCTTATTTATATCACGATATTTCAAGTCTCCTACCTGAACATCACCATAAGTAGAAATAGGAAGAAGGTCTGCATTTGCCATATCTTCTGCTGTAATAAACCCATCGCTGATTAAACCAAAATATTGACCAATTGCATGGCCTTCAAGCTTCCTGTAATCAGTCTTTCCATCGGGTTCATCCATTTCAATAATTTTATTTTTCGCATGAGCATAAGTCAGAGCTACAGTGTAATCAAAATCCCTGCTTATATTTTTCATATGCCTTAATTCTATTTCATAACCGGCATTTTTGGTTTTTCCCAGATTACCGGCAGCCATTGCTATACCAACCCAATTGGGACGACTTAGGTATTCTGTTAAGATATTGTCGCGTGTTTCGCTAAAGAAATCGATGTTACCAGTTAAGAAATCGCTCCATAAGCCAAATTCGACACCTAAATTGTATTTAACAGCACGTTCCCAGGTTACACCGTAGTTAGGGTATGCGCCTTCGGTAATAGTGGAAGCGGTACGTGTCCCAAAGACATACCTGTAACCCTGGGTCCAATTTTCCAGATATAAGAATCGTTGACCTCTATAATTATCGTTACCAACTTGTCCGTATGTTCCTTTAATTTTAAGATTATTGAGCCATCCCTTTGCTGATGACATAAAATCTTCCTCTGTGACTCTCCATCCAAGTGAAAAAGCAGGGAAAAAACCGAAACGCTGGCCTTTCAGGAAGTTTTCAGAACCGTTATACCCGGCATTCAATTCCGCCAGGTAGCGGTTGTCATAACCATAAGTTATACGACCAACTAATCCTTGATAACGCTGAGCTAAAGCAGCATTTGCACGACGATCATTTTGGTTATATAACACCATCGCAGTCACATCGTGTACTCCAAATCTTCTGGCATAATTAAGCTGATATTCGAAGTAAATCTTCATAGTATTACTATTATTCGCACCTGCATAAGTTAACTTTGTATCAGCATTAAATTTGTTATAGGCATCGATTGATTGATAGTTATTTCTGTCATTTAGCTCATAGGTGGCAAAATCAGCACTAAATCGCCGGTTATAATATGCATTATAATCTAAAGACGCCATCCCTTTAAATCTTAAACCCTTAACAAGATTATCTAAATTGTAATCAAGAATAAGATTAGTTTCATTAATTGTATTTGTTGCTTTATAAAATCCACCTATTGCAAATTCCGCCCCAATATTGTTCTGATATTGTGAACTACCGCCATATAGTGTCTTTTTTGCGCCCTCCTCCCCGATGACATAACTTATAGGGAAAAGCCATCCCGGGGTATGGTTCAGTTCATAAAAAGTATCTCGCTCAGATGCATTGGATCCGGTACGTTCTTCAAAGCGTGTTCCGAAATTTACGGCCACTGTAAGATTCTTGGTTAATAAATAATCAAGGTTTGCCCTGAATGCATATCTTAAGAAATTGGTATTTGATTCATTTCCATGAGGATCCAGACTTAAATCTTCAAATAATCCCTTTTGATTATAATATTCACCAGAGGCAAAGTAGCGCATCCTTTGAGTTCCACCCTGAATGTTAACATTATATCTTTGTGCAGGGGCTGACCTGCGTAAAATAGTTTTATACCAGTCAACATCGGGATAAAGCATTGCATCCACACCACTCAACTCTCCTGCAGATGATTTACGGTACATTTCGATGTCTGAAGCTGAAAACTGAGAAGGCAGATTATTATTAGACAAGGCTTCTTCCAACAGAAGGACCGACTGGTAGGAATTTAGATAAGTATCCAGCCGGGTAGGCATTTGTATTTGCCAGTTGGTTGTTAAACTCACTTCAGGTTTTCTATCATGACCTCTTTTGGTAGTAACCAGAATAACTCCGTTCGCACCCCGCACACCATATACGGCTGTAGCTGAGGCATCTTTTAATATGGATATAGACTGAATGTCATCAGGAGCTAATTGTGAAAACTCACGTTCCACTCCGTCAACTAAAACAAGGGGTTGTCCATCTCCAGCGAAAGTAGCACGTCCCCTGATATAAATTTTAGCATTGTCGGCACCTGGAGTTCCGGATCCCTGAGATGTTATCACACCAGAAATTTTACCGGAAATGGCTTGTGTTATATTGGCCGAAGGCGAATTTAAAATTTCCTCAGTAGATAATTGGGAAATTGCCCCAACGACACTTTCCTTCTTCTGAGATCCATATCCGACAACAACCACTTCTTCAAGGCCTATGGTTTCTTCAGTCAAAACAGCATCTACAACTGTACGGCCATTGACATCTATCTCTTCAGAACTCATGCCGACGAAAGAAAAGACAAGAGTTGCATTAGAGGGGATGTTATTTAGTTGATAACGTCCGTTGATGTCAGTAAGTGTTCCGAGAGTGGTTCCTTTCACAAATACAGTAGCACCAATAATGGGTTCACCATCATTGCTGGTTACTCTCCCGGAAATATTAACCTGTTGAGCTATTAATACATTACTGGCGCTAATCAGAGAATTAATAACCAACAAAGTCAGGATCAATGTATGTTTTAAGACCTTTACGGAATTAAACCCAAACTTTACTTTTGGAATCAAAACTGTGAATATCCAATTGTGTTTCATAGTAGTGATGTAAATGGTTTAGAAAAAATAATTAAGTTCAGAGGAGATAGGATTCTTAATAGTTTCCTCATGGGTTTTAGTTTTATATTAGTTATGTAAATTAGGATGGATTATTATCAGTCAATAACACATACAATATTGAATGATAATAAATATGTCAGGTTAATTTGATATATAAATCTGGAGAATGATATCTTAACTTTAGATATCGATTCTCCAGATTATGCCTTTATGCGTCATGGACAAGTCATATAAAGGATTGACAAGCAACTTTTATATTAAAAAGTATGAACTGCAATGTATCTCAACTTTATTATTGACTTTCTAAGATTTGTCATTCATTTGTTTTATCCTGAAAGGCTGAAAGTTATTTTAATTCAAGCACGACAATTGATTTTGCAGGTATATTAACATTCACGGCATTACCTTGCTTTTTGGCACCGTCAAATTTCTTTATGACAACGGTTTCAGGTTTATCAAATGTATTGTGGTCTGTAATGTTTGCCGATGTTAATACCTGACCGGTTACATTCGACCATTTAACCTGATTAAAAGATAGGCTGATCGGGATCGAATTCTTAGGATCGATATTTACCAGAGAAATATGAACTACCCCGAGCGAATCCTGAGAAGCAGACACGTTAAGAGCGGGAAGAGACTCTTTATCAAGAACATAATTAGGACTGGCAAATTTCACCGGCAACATTTTTGCATCGTGATGTACTTTATACAAATCGAAAACATGATATGTTGGAGTGAGGATCATCTTTTCTTTTTCCGTAAGAATAACTGCCTGAAGCACATTTACCGTTTGTGCAAGTTGTGCCATCTGGACCCTGTCGCAGTGGTTATTAAAAATATTAAGTGTTGAACCTGCAATCAGGGCATCGCGTAAACTGTTCTGCTGGTAAAGAAATCCGGGATTTGTTCCGGGTTCCACGTTAGTCCAGATACCCCATTCACCTACGACCAGGCTGACATTTTTCTGAGGATCATACTTGTCCATGATCGCCGAATGTCCTCTGACCAATTCTTCCATTCTGAGGGCATTCCTCATTGTAGCAAAATAGGTTGCTTCGGTGAAGCTTGTAGCTGAAGCGGTTTCTGTTCCTCTTCCTGGAGGACGGGTATAATAATGAAAATCAATACCCCAGGCGCTAGCCGCCCTGCCTCCTCTTGTAATTCCGGCCATAAGCACCTCAGTCCAGTTATAATCAGCACCATTTGGTCCACATGCAATTTTTCTTACGGGGGAACCAGGGTAATTCTTTACATAGGTAGCATATCGCCTGTACTGTGTTACATAATATTCCGGTGTCATGTTACCACCACATCCCCAGTTCTCATTACCGACACCGAAGTATGTTACACCCCAGGGTACATCACGGCCATTCTGTTTTCTCAGATTTGTCATCGGGCTGACACCATCGAAATTAAGATACTCAACCCATTGCATCATTTCCTGAGGAGTGCCGCTACCAAGATTGCCTACAATAAAAGGTTCTGTTTCAAGTAAGTTGCACAGCTTAAGAAATTCATGAGTACCAAAACTGTTGTCTTCTGTTACATTACCCCAATGAGTATTTATCATTGTAGGGCGTTGTGAAGCCGGACCAATACCATCCATCCAGTGATATTCATCCGCAAAGCAACCTCCCGGCCATCTGAGATTAGGAATTTTAATCTGCCTGAGTGCTGCAACAACATCAAGCCTGATCCGGCCATCTTTCGGAACATTCATAGCAGGGTCAACCCAGTATCCGTCATAAATACATCTGCCAAGATGTTCTGAGAAATGGCCATAGATATGCCGGTTAATTGTGTACTGGGCAGCTCCGGCGTCAACAAGCATTTCTACTGTTGTCTGCCCAAAACTGGTCAGGCCAAAGCTCAAGATTAAGGTCAATAGAATTGTTTTTTTCACAGTCATATTATTTTAAAGGTTAATATAAATAGATTAGTTACTCATATGTAATGGCAATTCTTATAATTTTATACCAGACTTTTTGTTTGCTTTGACAAAATAATTTTTTGATCATTAGAAAATAAATCAAATCATTAATGTGATCACTACTGAATTTGTATGTTTTTGCATTTTAATTTGACAGATTCTCCTGATTGATTCTTTAACTAAACTATTCAATTGTTTTTCTGCTGCTCACAACTTCCAATATCCCTTAAGAGCTATATATTTAAGCTATTTTCTTCTCTGGAAACAAGTTTTTTCGTAACGTAATTTAAGAATAAAAAATGATTTTTTGAGCTAAAATGATAAATAAATATATCTTGTTTAAAAAATAACATTTCAGTTATAATAAAATCCGAATACCAAATGACTGTGATCATCCGGAAATCTAAAAAGCTTCCGGAGAATTATAAAAAAGTTTTTGCAGAGAATTTCCTGGAAGGATTTATATCATATCTGAAATATGATTACAGGTTGATAAGATATTATCTCAGTGGAGTAGCAGGATATGGTTAATATTCAGCATCATTTGCTTAATGAATTATATCTACTAAAATCGGGTATTTGTCAAAATGACTAAAATATCACTATTATGGAAAGGCAATCATAATGCGTTGAATTATAATTTTTTAGAGCTATTAGCTATTAATGTTGCATTTTTCATCTGGTTTCATGTCAAATTTCTCCGCTTTTTTGATGAATAAGCATATTCTGCCGGTTAATGGAGTGTGGCAGTAACTGATCCCTCTGATTCTTTTGACGAACTTATTAATAAACCATCTCATTTGCCCGCTAAATGGACTTTATCAGTTTGTGGGGCAATATATTTTAACTTAATTTTGTCACTGACGATAAGATGAAAAAATATTTTAATAAGAATAAAAGAGAAAAGCCATGAAAAATTTTTTATGTATTTTATTCACTGCACTTTTGGTTACATTATCGGGCTGTGAAAAAAATGATACAGCCGGGACTTATTTTCAAAGTGGTTTTAATGAAGATAAATTAATAAACAATGATTTGTCTTCCCTTAACAAAAGGATAGATTTTAAGGACAATCCGTTCATGTATACTTTTTATGATCCCGTTCTGGATTCAAAAGGGACTCCGGCTTCTTCAATAGAAATTGAAGTAATTGCTGATATGGAATCCCCTGTGTATAAAAATGAGATCCTGCAGGCATCACATATAAGGATAGTTGACGGGTTTGCTTATATTGGTTATAATACTAAGGGAGAGAGATATCTGGGAGGAATCGATATTGTTGATGTCAATCCAGCTACTGATCCCAGGCTTATTTCAAATGTTATATTCATTAATCCTGAAACCAATTGTGGGAAGGATGTAAGTTCAATCGACATTGAACCGAAGATTCCCGGCTTCAATAATTTTGTCTGGATTGCCGGTGCAGAAGAAGGCAACCCTTTACTCACATCTCCGGCTATAGCTGAAAGGTTCACACTGAATGCGGAAAACCAGTTTCAGCTGACAAATGTTCCGAGAGAGGTATACGATCTTAAGGGCTATGTCGGAACAGATATCAGGTTCTTTAATAACAGGATTTATGTAACATCAGGTACAGGCGGAGGATTGACTGTACTGAACAATCAGATGCGTGAATTGAACTTCTATGATATTGAGAATGCACGTTCTGTTGATGTTAACAAATATTACACTGTAGCTTTGGGTGGAAATCCCGGGCACCTTTATAATCCCGGAGTATGGGATTCAAAAATCGGAGGAGCAACAGATCCAGAAGCTAAATCAATGGTGAGATTATGTTATGAAACACATGGAACAATTGTTACCAAGGGTGCTAAATGTACTGGTAATTTTGCGCTTGCCGCTTTGGGAGAAGATGGTCTTAAATGTTTCAATCTGGATGTTTCATCTTCAGTTCCGGTTTCTACTTTACCAAGGCCTGCCATACAGGATGAGACTAAGGAATGGAATTATGTTACAAATGGAGTATCAATAGCTAATGGCGGTTGGGTTTATATTGCAAATGGCGCAGCCGGTCTGGATATTGCAAAAATGGATCTTTATGGAAACTTAACTCATCTGGGTAATATTAACCTGGGGGAATCTGTTAATTTCGTTGAGGCATCCGATAATTATGTATTTGTTGCAACCGGACTGGGGGGACTTAAGATCTTAAGGGTTAAAGAAAACCAGATTACTTACTGATTTATATTTATATCTCTTTACATTGCTGTCAGGTGTTGAAGTCAGTTCAATGCCTGACAGTTTTTTATGCCTGTATAAATGACATTCGGGAACTCCTCAGGCCAGATATCATAATTATGACCAATAGCTATGAGAAAATGGATTTTCTGTAGCAATATCTGCCTGATAAACTCTAGCTATTTGAATAAGCTTTATGCTTTCCTGACCTTTTGAAATTGAAACCGGTGAAGAATTTTTCCTATGAGGTACTGATAAGTTTTCCTTTCATATATTCTTTTACAGGAATATGTATCAACTGATTTTTTCTCAGTTAATAGCCGGCAGGATCAGAAAGTCGGCTCAGGTTCCATTTGTACCAGTATCGGTTCCAGTAAAGCAGATTTGTCTGTGTAATGTGTATGGAGATATTGTTCCGAAATTTCACTACCTGGTTTTCCAATAAAATCTTTATATATTGAAATAATCTCCGGGTTTTCATGACTGAAACGGGTTGCGGCCTGTGAATCAGCTGTGTTCAAAGCCCTGATACGGGCTTCAAGAGTGCTTGTATCTGAAGTGGGTTGTCCGGCACCTCCTATGCAGCCTCCCTTACACGCCATCACTTCAATAAAGTCATAACTGCAAGTACCATTGGCCACTTGTTCAAGCAAGATCTGTGCATTTCTCATTTCATAGCAAACTGCAACATTAAGTGAGGAGCCACCAATATTAACCTTTGCACTTTTCAGGCCATTCAGTCCCTGGATTTCATTCAGTTGAAGCAGGTCGGCTGAAGGATTTTTACCTGTCATATTAAAATGAGCTGTACGGATAGCTGCACTCATTACTCCTCCGGTGCTCCCGAAAAGTTTGCCGCTTCCTGATGATGTTCCCATGAACTGGTCATAGTTGTCTTTTCTGGCTGACAGATCAATGTTACGCGACTTCAGCATAAGAGCAAGTTCATTTGTTGTTATGGCAAAATCAGTGCTACGTTGGCCATTTGTTGTCAGTTCTTCGCGGGTGATTTCATATTTTTTTGATGTGCAGGGAGTAATTGCCACATGAACAATACTTGCCGGGTTGATTCCTTTTTTTTCTGCAAAATAAGTCTTTATCATTGCACCCTGCATGCTTATAGGACTTCTGGTAGTAGATAAATGCTTAATAAGGGAGGGATAGAATATCTCAAGGTATTTTACCCATGCCGGGCAGCAACTTGTAAACTGCGGCATATTCACATTTCCTTCGATACGTTTCTGAAGCTCATGAGCTTCTTCCATTATTGTAAGATCAGCGCTGAAATTTGTATCAAGCACAAAGTCAAAACCAATATCACGGCATGCAGCTACAATATTTTCAGAAAGATAGGAACCGGCAGGCATATCGAAATAATCTCCTATACCAGCAGGGACTGAAGGAGATATTGATGCTATGACAATTTTAGATGGATCCTCAAGGGTTTCAAGAACATTCTCCCAGTTATACTTTTCTGACAAAGCCCCGTAGTTGCAACGAGAAATACAAGCTCCGCAATGTATGCATACGTGATGAGTCTTTGATGCTTTGTAAGTGCCATATACCTTTTGTACTTCTTTGCATACTGTGATGCATTCACGGCATCCCTTGCACCTTTTCTCATATCTTGCGATAGCAGGATTATCAGACTGGATCGGCAGATAATAATCGGACGCTGACTGGAAGAAAAGATTTTCAAGAGTGGGAGCGAACCACATCCCTCCAAGGAAGATAGATCCGTTATACAGCAAAGCTTTCTCAATAAATTTACGTCTATTGATTTTATTCATCCTATTGGCAGTATTTATATTAGTTACGAGTTAAAATTATGGTCAGCTTTAAAACAATCGTTGGATAGGGATGTTCATTTTAGCCGGCTTTTGAAGACCAATAATTTTTGTTCATTTATAATTTGTAAACACTCCATTGCTGACACTTGAAACTCCGTTGTCTGTTCCTATCCAGACAACTCCTTTCTTATCAACTGCTATGCAGAGAACATTTGCGCTGACGAGACCTTCTTTCTCTGTGATGGCAGTCCAGGCCGATCCGTCAAAAACTGAAATACCGTTTTTGGTACCGAACCATACTTTACCTTCTTTATCAACAGCAATTGCCTGTACGAAATTATTGATAAGTCCGTTTTTTGTGTCGAAAACTGTCCAGTTTGCCAGAGTGTTATATCCGGTATGCCTTGCTACTCCCATGTCTGTACCGAACCATTGCGTACCATCAGGAGCAATGCAAATACTATAAACATTATCTGAAGGCATGTAGATAGGTCCCCACCGGGCATAATCGGAAGCACCTGAAATCCCGTCGACATCGTTCCTGTATACTCTAAGGACACCAACACCCAGAGTAGCCACATACAACGAATCTCCGTCTGTACTGGTGGCTATAGAGGTTATCGGATGTTTATTGAACAGTTCCTGAGGGTATTGGTCCAGATAGGAATAATCGAGCCATTTGTTATCCCTGACTGCAGATATACCTTTATCTGTTCCTATCCAGCTTAATGAATTAGTGCCGGTAGCAACAGAAATAACATTGTTGCTCAGCAAGGGAGAATTTTCAGTGTTGAATGTATTGACCGGATTCTTCCTGCCAAAAGGGAGAGACGCAAGTGTTGCACCTTCCGGACTGGCTAACAATATTTTGCGACCTGCAGAGGTTTGAACATATTCAATGTCCTTAACTTCTGATCCGGGTATACGGGTATTCTTGTTATGAAGGGACCACTTCTTGCCGTCAAAACTGATTATTCCCGCTTCAGTAAGGAACCAAATTGTATTTTCATCATCAACAGAAACCGAATAGAATTTTTTCGCCTGAATTTTCTTACCAAATGTACGTTTCACAACATCAGCAGGGGAATCAGATATGGTCAGGGACTCTGAACTGTGGAACAGTTTACCGGGTTCAGCAAAACCAGATCCGGCTGATGTTATTCTTTTGGCACCAGGATCGGATTTGTAGCTGTTGTCTCCAAAATATATGAGACCTGGGAGCAAAAGGAAAGTAGCAAAATACTTTACGTTGAGGAATCTGTTTTTAAGTTTTTCTGAAATCACTGTTAAGTCTGCCAAAGTCAGTAAATAAAGGAATTATTCTTTTTTAGCGGTGAAAACAAATTCCATTTCAAGCATCTCAGAGAAATCAGAGCCTGCATCTTTCATATCGGGATCATTTTCTTCATAAAACCATTCGACAATAACCGGGATTCCCTCCGACTCAAGCTGTTTCAGCTCATAAAAGATATCATAGAAAAATTTGGCAGAAGAAGAATTAAAATATGAAAGGTCCATCTGAAAATAGATCGGATTATCCTTGTTGAATATTTTGCACTTTCCGCTTTTGATCTTTTCTGTGAATTTTTTGATCCAGTCTATGACGGGATAATACATTTGCCTTACATCTTCAGGGAAAGAGGCTCCCTTTATATAGAATAATTTATCATCCGACGACAGCATTATGGCTGGAGTCCTTCTGCCTTCTTCAATAAATAGTTTTTGCATTGCTGGAATTTCAATTATAGTATTTACAAATTTAAGATTATCCGGAAAAATATGAGATCTATTTATTCACTGGATTCAGGAATTAATTAACATGATCAGGATTAGCTTTTCAATGATTTAATACTTCATTTCCGGAGAGGGCATTTTTAAAAAGCCCGGTTCCGGGAGAAGCTTGACATTGTAACAAAACTTTAATTGTTCCTTAACCCATGTGAATTATTCGGATAATATTTTTGCCACAGTATATAAGCAAAACTTAATAAAAAATTAAGGTTTGAAAGTTTATAAAACATTAATTATCAATGAAACACGACCGATTATCACAAGCTCCGGGAAACGCTCAAATGTTATGGAAAGGCGCTGACTGATAAGGGTTGTTGTTCAACTAAAAGTATGTATTATCATGGACCTATTTAAAGCTGTTTGCCTATGATAAATCCGGCAAATAAAAAGGGAAAAACAGTTCGCGGCTGTTTTTCCCGGGTATCAAGTCAATGTTGTTTTTTACAGTTATGGCCGGCTATTGTTGCAGGCCACTCATGTTTAACTTAATACGTGTCTAAATTATGAAGAAATCATTAATCTATTGTTTGTTGTGCCGTAAATTTCGAAGAATTTTTCTGTTTATCAGATTATCCATACTGTTAATGCTTGGATTTACGCTGCAACTTTCGGCAACCGGGTTTGGACAGATCTCCATTGAGGCAAATAATATTCCCATAAGGGATGCTTCCGGAATTGATCAGGTATTTGACCTGCCGTTAGAGTCTGCCGGGCCGGGTTACGGTGAAATGGAGAACGATCTCCTTGTTACTCCATTGAAAGATTTACAGCAAAATGTAGTTAGGGGAAAAGTTACCGATGCTTCGACGGGTCAGGCCATGGCTGGTGTCAATATTCAGGTGAAAGGTACGACTTTGGGTACCATTTCAGATATTAACGGCAGTTTTTCACTGACAGTGCCGGATGTAAATGCAAGTCTGGTGTTTTCTTTTATCGGCTATGTGACACAGGAAGTTGCGCTAGAGGGAAGGACCGGGATTGATATAGTACTCACCGAAGACCTTACCAGACTTAATGAAGTTATTGTTGTGGGATACGGGACACAAAAAACGGCAACCATAACAGGTGCTATCAGCGCTGTTAAAGCTGAGAACCTTAAAGCCACTTCTACAATTAATTTTACCAACACATTTGCCGGTCGATTACCCGGGCTTGTTGTTGTAACAAGGTCCGGTGAACCGGGAAATGACAATTCCACGATGAGGATCAGAGGCTTAAATACCTTGGGTGATAATTCCCCGCTTATTGTTATTGATGGTATTGCAAACAGGAGCATGCAACGTCTAAATCCCGGAGATATTGAAAGCATCACGGTTTTGAAGGACGCTTCAGCGGCAATTTATGGTGCACAGGCTGCAAACGGCGTGATCCTGATAACAACGAAAAGAGGAACCCAGGGTAAGCCGCAGATTAATGTTACTGCCAATCAGGGCTGGGCAATGCCGACTGTCATACCTAAAATGTGTGATGCCGCTACTTATGCAACTCTGCTCAACGAGATTGATATGTATGCCGGTAAAACTCCGCGATATACACAGGAACAGATAGATAAATATGCATCAGGAACCGATCCGTGGGCTTATCCAAACACTAACTGGTTTGATGAAACTTTCAAATCAGCAGCTGCTCAACGGGCAGGAAACATGTCGGTGAGCGGAGGTACTGAAAATATGAAATACTTTGTATCACTCGGTGGTAATTACCAGGATGCAATCTATCGGAACAGCGCGACAAAATACTCTCAGATAACATTCCGTAGTAATATTGACGGAAAAATATCAAAGAACATTGACCTTAGCTTTGATGTTTCAGGGCGTCAGGAAAACAGGAATTATCCCACGCGCTCGGCTGGTTCCATTTTCGCCATGCTTATGAGAGGTTATCCTACATCGGTGGCATACTGGCCAACAGGTGAAAATGGTCCTGACATAGAGTATGGAAACAATCCGGTTGTGGTTACAACAAATCAAACCGGCTATGATAAAACAAAAAAATATGTCTTTGAATCATTACTGAAACTAAATATTACGATTCCCTGGATACAAGGATTGTCATTTACCGGAAATGCAGCTGTGGATAAATCAATAGAAAACAACAAACTGTGGGAAAAGCCCTGGTACCTGTACAGTTGGGATGGCGTTACTTATGATGCCAATGATCAGCCTGTTCTTCTAAAAGGGAAAAAAGGATTTTCCACACCTCAGCTCACTCAAAAATTTTCCGATGGCAGACTTATGACGCTGAATGCTCTTCTGAACTTTGAAAGATCATTTAATAATGTGCACGACTTCAGGTTCCTTGCAGGTACAGAAAGGATCTCCGGTGAATCCATGGGGTTTGAAGCTTTCAGGAAGTACTTCGCATCAACAGCTATTGATGAGCTTTTTGCAGGGGGTGACAGCGAGAAGAATAATACCGGATCGGCAAGCATAAGTGCAAGACTGAATTATTTCGGTCGTGTTAATTATG